>ENA-OREN01000301-OREN01000301.1-marine-metagenome-genome-assembly--contig:-NODE-301-length-74035-cov-4.469996_pt1 | contig 74035 bp, 73 predicted proteins | sample MGYA00248624_ERZ508555 | MGnify/ENA primary metagenome ERZ508555 (study PRJEB26222, sample SAMN06267773) | marine metagenome | isolation source: Saanich Inlet, British Columbia, Canada | place...
ATTACTTTCATGATTAAGTTCACTCCAATATATTTTAATTTTATTTTTTTTATGGACTAGTTTTTTAGGAAAGATATTTTTACTTACTGTAAGAAGATTAAATACTCTCATATTCGCAGTACGGTGAATTGCACTCGGACAATTATCTCTGAGCCATAAAAAATGAAATTTACTTTTATGATTATTAGACCAGTGAATAGACAAATGATCTTTTTTTCTTTCAATATTTTTTACATTATATTTTTTACTCATTGAATTTAAACATATAACAAGTCACTTAACTAGTATATTCAAACATATAAAAAATACTAAAAATAAATGAATTATAACATAAAAAATATTTTAGGTATCAGTTTCATGATCTTAGCAATGTTCTCTTTGAGTATAAATGACATTACCTACAAATATTTTACTTATGATTTTCCAGTATGGGAGGCGATTTTTTTTAGAGCTCTAAGTGGGTCAATTATTTCTATTTTTTTAGTCTATAAATCTGGAATATCATCCATTAAGACTAAAAAGCCAATTAGACATTTTGTTAGAGCAACTTCTGCAGTTGGTTGTGTGGTTTTATATATTTATGGAATTAAATTTTTACCACTATCTGAGAATATTGCTATTTCTCATAGTGCCCCAATAATTGCAGCTTTATTAGCTGTCCCTTTGTTATCTGAAAAATTAGGCATTCATAGAATGTCAGCTATCTTAATTGGTTTTATTGGTGTCTTAATTATAGTTAAACCAGGAACAGATTTATTCCATTTAAAATCTTTAATACCAATTGGTTCGGCAATATTTATGGCGATAGGTTATCTGGCAACTCGTTCGATTATGAGTACTGATTCAAGTACATCAATAGTTTTTTACTACTCGTTTGCTCTTTTATTTACATCAATAATATTTTTTCCAGCAGATTTTATTTTTCCTAAAAATTTAGATTTATTGCTTGCTTTGAGTTTAGGTTTGATGGGATCAGCTGGTCATTATTTTATTTCATTGGCGGCTAAAAATGCTGATGTTGCAATTACATCACCATTTGAATACTCTTCATTTATTTTTGTAGGCATAATGGGTTATATTTTCTTTTCAGAAATCCCGACTCAATCAGTCATAATTGGTAGTATTTTTATAATATTTTCTGGAATTTATATAGCTTATAGAGAAAGGAAATTAGAAAGTATTTAGATGCTAAATGGCTTAGTTTATAATAAAAATAACTCATAATTCTAAATTTATCAGTTGTTTATAGATAAATAACGGCTATAAAATTTATATAATTAGGAGGAATTTTATGAAATTCATTAAAAAAACAATCCTGTCATTAACTCTATTGGCTGGAATATCTTTTGCTTCATTAAGTGCAAATGCATGTTCTGTTAAAATAGGTGATTTTGATTGGGATAGTGCAAATATTCATACAGCTATTGGTTCTTATATAATTGAGAATGGTTATGGTTGTGATGTGGAAGTTACAAAAGGTAGTACTAATCCTATATTAGCTGCTTTAATTGATAATCAACTAGATATAATTTTTGAGCATTGGACTGATAACAATGTTGCTTTAATTGATCCTGAATTAGCTAGTGGAAACTTAGTAGATCTTGGAATTAATACTCCAGCATCAGAGCAGGCATTCTTTGTAGACAGAGCAACTTCTGAAGCTCACGGAATTACTAGTGTGGCAGATCTTAAAAAACCAGGTATTTGGGAATTGTTTAAAGATCCAGAAGATCCATCAAAAGGAAGAATTACAAGCTGTATTTCTGGTTGGACTTGTTACACAATTAATCTTGTTAAGATTAATGAATACGGTTTAGGCGATTTATATACTAACTTTGATCCTGGTTCAGGTGGAGCATTGGATGCAGCTATTGCTGGTGCTTTTGCTAAAAATCAACCTATTGTTACATACTATTGGACTCCAACAAGTTTAATGGGAAAACCTGAAATTGATATGGTGCGTTTAACAGAGCCAGCTTATGACAAGGCTTGTTGGGATGCTATGATGGTTGTTGTAAACAAAATTAAAGCTGATGGACCAGATGCTTATGAGCCTTCTTGTGCAAACGAATATAAAGATATGGCGTTAACTAAGCTTGCTACAGGTACATTTGCGGCAGATAATGCAGACATTATTGCATTTGCTGATGCTTACACTATCACAACTTCAGTAGTTAATAATATGTTAGCTTACTATGTTGATGAGTCAGGTGGAGACATGGAAGCAACTGCTATGCATTACTTAGAAAACCACTCTGAGTGGGAAGCTTGGGTTCCTGCAGATGTGGCTGCTAAAGTTAAAGCGTCACTATAAACTATAAATTTATCCAGGGTCTTAAAGATAAAGACCTTGGATAATTATTTACTGGTATAATCATGAATAAAATAACTAATTTTAATATCAAAGTCGTAAGTATTCTAATTTTTATTGGGCTAATAGTTGCTACACACAATTTGATTATTCCAAAAAATATTTTCTATTTATTTCTAAAATTAATTTTTCTTATTCCCTCAGTTGCGCTAATTGTTAATATAGCTAACATAATTCCTAAACATACATTGCTCTTTTTTTCTAAGGTATTTGGTGCAATTGTTTTAATAACATTAATAATAATTAGTTATCTTTCATCAAAAAGAAAACCAGATAATTTCAGTGATTTATTTGATAAATGGGATAGTTTTCTCGGCATACCTCTACCAAAATTTTTAATTAACTGGCCTAAGTGGCTTGATACCCCTTTCATGCATTGGATCAATAAAGGTTGGAAAAGCTTTATTGCTGATTATGGATTAATTTTTGATGCAATTGGATATGGACTTCTCAGAGGTTATACTGAATTAAAAGGAATAATAGTTCAGACACCTTGGCCCATAGTTATAATTGGTGTAATTGCTATTACTTACTTCACAAGTGGAAGAAAAGTTGGAACAACAGTTTTTGTTGGTTTTTGTACTTTTTTCATTGGTTTTTTAAATCCTCGTTTTTGGGATAAGGCAATTGAAACAACTACTATGGTTGTTATAGGAATAGCAATTTGTATTATTATTGGAATACCAATAGGTATTGCAATGGCAAGAAGTGAAAAAGTACGTAATGCAATTTTACCAATACTTGATACTATGCAAGTTATTCCTGCCTTCTGTTATTTAATTCCAGGTATTATACTTTTTGGCTTGGGCGCTATACCTGCAATTATCTCTATTTTTATCTATGCATGTCCTCCGCTAATCCGGTTAACAGATCTTGGTATTAGGTTGGTTGATGAAGAAGTTATTGAGGCTGCAAGATCATTTGGAGCAAGTAAAAAACAAATGCTTTTAGGAGTGCAACTACCATTAGCTCTCCCAAATATTATGCAGGGGATCAATCAATGCACAATGATGGCGCTTGCAATGGTGGTAATTGCTTCAATGATAGGAACACGCGGTTTAGGAGATGAAGTTTTGTTAGGTCTGCAACAATTAAATGTTGGTGCCGCATTAGAAGCTGGTTTAGCGATTGTTTTATTAGCAATTGTCTTGGATAGAATGACTCAGGCTTATGGAGATAAGATTCAAGAAAGAACTCAACCAGGTAAAAAGAAGCAATAAATGTCAAAAATAGAAATTAAAAATGTATATAAAATTTTCGGAAATAACCCTTCTGAAGTATTGCCAATGGTTAAAGAAGGTGCAAATAAAGAGGAAGTTCTTGAAAAAACAGGGCATACTGTAGGGCTAGATAATGTATCACTCTCTATAGAAGAGGGAGAAACATTTGTTTGCATGGGATTATCTGGCTCTGGAAAATCTACACTCATTAGGCATTTAAATCGCTTAATTGATCCTACCGATGGAGACATAATTGTTGATGGTACCAATATAATGGAGTTGGATGAGCATCAGTTAATTGATTTTAGAAAACATGAATTAAGTATGGTCTTTCAGAGATTTGGTTTATTTCCTCATAAAACAGTAATTGAAAATATTGGTTATGGATTAGAAATACAGGGCAAAACATTAGAGGAAAGAAATAAAACAGCTATGACTCAAATCGAAGCTGTGGGTTTGCAAGGATTTGAGGATCAATACCCAAGTCAACTATCTGGAGGTATGCAGCAACGTGTAGGTTTAGCAAGAGCTTTAGCTACCAATCCTGAAATTTTACTAATGGATGAAGCTTTTAGTGCATTAGATCCACTAATAAGAAGTGATATGCAGCAGCAATTAATTGAATTACAGTCTAAATTAAAAAAAACTATAGTTTTTATTACTCATGACCTCGATGAATCTTTGAGGCTAGGGGACCATATAGGTATTTTAAATGGAGGGAGATTGGTTCAGGCTGGAACACCTGAACAGATAATCATGAATCCAGCTGATGATTATGTAAAAGCTTTTGTTAAAGATGTTAATAGAGCAAAAGTTTTAAAAGCTAAAACTGTAATGGTTCAAGCAGATAAATTTGATACCAGTAGCATCAAACTTGCTGAAACATATAAAGTAAACGAGGGTGTTTATATTGAGGAATTTCTTCCAAAAGTTTTAGAAAATAATTCAACTATTGTTGTTGTTGATGGAAAAGGTGATACCAAAGGATATATTACTTCAAAAGAGCTAGCAATATCATTAAGCAAAACTGGCTATAATGAAACAACAAACACTACTCAATAAAAATATAATAATCACTGCGGCAGCTGACGGTATCGGGCTAGCAATTGTAGAGTATTGTTTAAATTATGGAGCCAATGTTTTTTTAACTGATGTTAATCAAAAAAAACTATCTATCTTAAAAAAACATCCACAATATAATAAAAAATTATTTATTAAAAAAGTTAAAGCTAATAATCCTAAAGAGGTTTTGAAATATTTTGTAGATACAAAAAAGAAAGTTAGATCAGTAGATGCATTAATTAACAATGTTGGGATTGCAGGACCTACAGGTAATATTGAGAATTTAGATATAGAGGAATGGAAAAACACTATTGATGTTAATATTAATAGTCATTTTTATTTTTCAAAATATTTTATACCTTTGTTAAAAAAAAATGGGGGATCAATAATAAATATTTCTTCTACTGCAGGGCTATTTGGTTTTCCTTTAAGATCTCCATATGCTGCAAGCAAATGGGCTACAATAGGTTTAACTAAGTCTCTAGCAATGGAGTTAGGGGAATTTAATATTAGGGTAAATGCTATTTGTCCAGGCTCTGTATCAGGTGATAGAATGAATAAAGTTATAGAGGCAAAAGCTAAATCATTGGGTATTTCTAAAACAAAATTGCAAAAAGATTTTGAATCAATGACTTCATTACACACATTTGTTGATAAGGAAGACATTGCTAATATGGTTATTTTTTTGCTTTCTGATGATGCTAAAAAAATTTCAGGTCAAGTTATGACGGTTGATGGCAATACTGAGAGAATGAATTAGTGAGTAAAAACTTTGATTATATAATCATAGGGGCTGGATCAGCAGGATGCGTCATAGCAAATAGACTTTCAAAAGATAAAAAAACATCTGTTTGCTTGCTTGAGTCAGGACCTAAAAGTAATACCTGGAAGGTTGATATGCCAAGTGCATTATTATACACGATGCATGACTCTAAATATAACTGGAAATATTATTCAGAACCAGAACCTTATCTAAACAATAGAAAAATATTTTGCCCAAGAGGAAAAATGATTGGTGGTTGCTCATCTCATAATGGAATGGTTTTTGTTAGAGGTAATCCAATGGATTTTGAACGCTGGGCATCATATGGTTTGCCAAAATGGAGCTATAAGAATGTCTTACCTTATTTTAAAAAGCTTGAAACTTGGTCGGGAGGTGAAAATCTTTACAGAGGAGGAAGGGGACCTTTAAAAGTAAATAGATCAAGAATTGATGATAATTTTCCTTTATTCAAATCTTTAATAAAAGCTGCTGCTGAAGCAGGAATTGAAACTTTTGAAGATTCAAATGGTTATAAACAAGATGGTTTCGGTACATTTGATGTAACTATAGATGGCGGAATTAGACAAGGGGTTGCAAGAGCTTATTTAGAAGAAATAAAAAATTATCAAAATGTTTTAATTAAACATAATACAGATGTTTCTAAAATAATTTTTGAAGGAAAAATTGCAAAAGGTGTTGAAATTACAAAGGGTGAAAAAAAAGAAATATACTATGCAAATAAAGAAGTAATATTATCTGCTGGGTCAATAAACTCTCCAAAAATACTGCAATTATCTGGAATTGGTGATTCAGCTATATTAAAAGAAAATGGTATTGATGTAGTAAAGGATCTTCCTGGTGTAGGTAAGAATTTGCAAGATCATCTTGAAATATATATCCAGCATAAATCTAAACTAAAAGAAACTCTATTCAATCTTTCAACAAATTATATAACTCAGGCAATTGAAGGAATTAAATGGTTTGTCTTAAAAAAAGGGATGCTAACGTATTCTCATCTTGAAGTTGGTGGCTTTGTTAAAACTTCAAATAAGTATCTTCATCCAAATATTCAGTTTCATTTTTTCCCATCTTTAGTTATTAATCATGGTTTAACAAGCCCTTCATTTGATGGATTTCAATTCCACGCCAGTCCTAATCGTCCAAAAAGTAAAGGTTTTGTTAATATAAAGTCCAATGATTTTAGAGAAAGTCCAAAAATACAATTCAATTATTTAGAAGACGAAGAAGATCTTCAACAAATGAGAGACAGTGTTAAAATAGCTAATAATATTCTTACACAACCTAGTATGGAAAAATATTTAGGGGATCAAATACGGCCAGGTAAAGATTGTCCCCAAGATGAGCTAGATAATATAATTCGAGATACGGCCGATACGGCTTATCACCCTTCATGTACTAATAAAATGGGAATCGATCATATGTCAGTAGTTGATGAGGCGGGAAAAGTTTATGGTATTGGAAATTTAAGAATCATAGACTCTTCAATCATGCCTGATATTTTAAGTGGTAATTTAAATGCAGGAACTATTATGATTGCTGAAAAAATATCCGACATGATCTTAGGGAATGAAGAAGAGGTAATAGATGCAGAATACTATTCTTAATTTTTACTTGATGTTGCCCATAAATTAATGTTTTCTTCTTTTGCGTATTTATCGATTGAATTAAGTTCATTTTTTGAAAACTTTAAGTTATTCAAACTATCAAGACATTCATCTAGTTGTTTTAATGTTCTTGCACCAATAAGAGCTGATGTAACCTGTTTATGTCTCAAAACCCAAGCTAATGCCATTTGGCTAATAGTCTGATTTCTGTTCTTGGCTATTTTTTTCAAATTAATAATTTTATTTTTATAATTTTTTGTAATCATTTTTGGATCAAGTGAAGAATTTTTTTTAGCTCTAGAGTTAGCAGGAATCTTATTTAGATATTTTTCTGATAACATACCTTGAGCTAATGGGGAAAAAACTATGCAACCTAAATTAAGCTTGCTTAATGTCTTTAATAGATCTTTTTCTATCCATCTGTTGATCATCGAATAAGAAGGTTGATGAATTAGACATTTAATACCTCTTTCTTTTAATAATTTATTTATCTTTATTGTTTGATTTGATGAATACGAAGAAATACCAATGTAAAGTGCTTTACCTTGTTGCACTGCACGATGTAATGCATCCGCTGTTTCTTCTAATGGGGTATTTGGATCAAATCTATGAGAATAAAAAATATCCACATAGTCTATTTTAAGTCTTTTCAAACTTTGATCTAAACTAGCGGTCAAATATTTTTTTGATCCCCATTCACCGTAAGGTCCGGGCCACATATCATAACCCGCTTTAGTTGAGATAATCAATTCATCTCTATATTTTTTTAAATCTGTGGCCATCAGCTTTCCAAAGTTTGATTCAGCTGAACCATATGGAGGTCCATAATTATTAGCTAAATCAAAATGAGTTACGCCACGATCAAAGGCTCTAAAAATCATTTTTTTGGACTCAGAAATTAATTTATTTCCTCCGAAATTATGCCAAAGACCTAATGTTATTTGTGGTAAATCTAAACCACTATCCCCACATCTTTTAAAGTTATTGTATGAATATCTAGAAGAGTTAGCAGTGTAAGTCATTGATACACCTTAACTAGATTAATTTTTTAATATTTTAAAGATTTAATTTTTTCTTAAAGTCCATCCGTATCTCTCGGAATAATAAGCATTAGATTCATCTATAGCATTTAAATTTGTGTGCGATTCTAACGATTGTTCTACTACTTTATTTTCAAGAGTAGAATTATCTAAGTGATCGTTTTGTTTTAAACCTTCAAAAGTTTTTTTATTTTTATTCATTCTTTACATATTTTACAAAAGTAATAAATAATCAATTAAATTAGGGAAAATATAGGTAAAGCTTGTAAAGAACGTATTTATATATTATGTAATTTTGTAAATTTTGTAAATTATGGAATTAAACGAAATATCAAATATTGGCTCTAAGATTAGAAAAGAAAGACGAACTAAAGGATTTTCTCAATCTGAATTATCAAAAAAATTAGATATATCTGCAAGTTATCTGAATTTATTAGAAAGTGGCAGAAGAACTATTACTGTTCCTTTATTAATCAAAGTAGGGAATGAGTTAGGTCTTTCACTTAAGGACTTAACATTAGAAAGTAATAAAAGAATTCTGTCAGATGTTATGGAAGTTTTGAGCAACGAAATGTTTGAAGATTTAGATATTACAAATCAGGAAACAGCTGAATTTATTAGCTCTAATCCAAATATTGCAAAGGCTTTACTTACTTTAAATGATGCACATAAATCTTTTAAAGATGATATGCAAAATAGATTAGAGTCTATGGACATTGATTCAACAGTAGTGGATAGCCCTAGTCGTTTACCTGTAGAAATTGTTTCAGACTTTTTACAAACTAACAAAAATTATTTTGACAATATTGAACTTGCATCTGTAATAATAAGAAAAAAAGTTGGATTAGATATAGGTCATAATATTGGATCAGGCCTAAAACTTACCAACTACCTAAAATCTAAACATGATATTGAGGTTGAGATTATTCCAGCAAGTGAGGAATTAAAATCAATTCGTAAGTTTGATAAAAAAAATAAAAAGTTGGAATTATCTGAAATGCTAACTTACACATCAAGAAATTTTCATTTAGCATATCAATTAGCATTCTTAGAATCAGAAGATATTATTGACAGTATTATCCATGAAAATAAAATTGAATCTGAAGAAGTATTACCACTTTTAAAAATATCACTTTTAAACTATTTTGCCTCAGCTATGTTGATGCCATATGATAACTTTTTAGAAAATGCCAAAAAAAACAAATATGATGTTGAAATTTTAATGCACCATTTTGCTTGTAGTTTTGAACAGGTTACCCATAGATTAACTAATTTACAAAAGCCAGGCAATGAAGGGGTGCCATTTCATTTTTTAAAAACTGATATAGCTGGAAATGTTTCTAAAAGATTTTCACTCTCAGGTATACATATCCCTCGACATGGAGGTTCTTGTCCAAGATGGAATGTTTATATAGCTTTTCTTAATCCAGGAAGAATTCATCCTCAAATTTCAAGAATGCCAGATGGAAAAATTTATTTTTGCATAGCAAGAGCTTTTGAAAAAGGAATCGAAAAGCATGGAATGCCAAAAAGTTTTGTATCAATTGGACTTGGTTGTGATGTTAAATATGCAAAAGAACTTATTTACTCTGAAGGAATAGATATAAATAATAAGCAATTACAAACTCCTATCGGTGTATCTTGTAGAATTTGTCCTAGGATTGAGTGTCAACAAAGAGCATTCCCGCCTTTAGATAAGGAATTGAAGTTAAATCTTAACTATCGGGGCACTTCTCCTTATGTCACTTTATAAAAATTAATTTAAATTTTATATTTTTTTAATAAATTTTGTAAATCAATTAAAAAATTATCCCGAGAGTTTGCTAAACTATTTATAGATTTGTTTTTTGATTGATTTTTTGTACCATTAATAATTTTATTTTTTAAACTTTCAGTTAGAATTGGTGCCTTTAATTTTGTCCACGGTAGTTTTAATGCTGGTCCAAATTGCTCAAGCATATGTTTCATGCCCATTTCACCTCCAGCTAAATGAAATGTTAAAAAAGTACCCATTAATGACCATCTTAATCCAGGACCATATATTATAGCATCATCTAAATCTTGAGTTGATGCATAACCTTCATTAATTATATGTAGTGATTCCCTCCACATAGATTCTTGCAAACGATCAGATAAATAACCTGGCAATTCCTTTTTTAGAACAAGGGTTTTCATTCCAATATTACGATAAAAATTTTTTGCTTTTGAGATTATTTTTAAATCTGTTTTTTCCCCAGGAACTAACTCAACTAAAGGTAAAAGATAAACTGGATTAAAGGGGTGAGCAATAATTACCCTTTTTGGATTTATACATTTTGCTTGTATTTTTGTTGGTAGAAGTCCAGAAGAACTTGAAGCTATGATAGTATTTTTTTTTGCATACAAAGAAATTTCTTTGATAATTTTAGTTTTTAAAATTTCATTTTCAGGTGCATTTTCTTGAATTAAATCTACATCTTTTACTGCTTCTTCTAAACTTTTACAAAATTCTAATTGTGATTTTATATCTATTTTATTTTTATAAAATTTTTTTAAAATTGGATTTACTCTTTTAATTTCGTTTAAAAGAAATTTTTTTTGCTTAATATTAGGATCATAAATTTTAATTTTTTTTTTATTAAATAAAAATCTTATAATCCAACCAGCACCAATAACACCAGTTCCTATAACTGCAATTTTTTCAATTGAAGATGCCACTGATTATTAAAAATGTTTTTTAAGTTTTAATTTATCCCTTGCCTCTTGAGAGTTTAATATTTTTGCCCCTAAGTCATTTATAATTCTTGCAGATTTTTCAACTAATTGTGCATTTGAGGCTAAAACTCCTTTTTCTAAATATAAATTATCTTCAAGTCCAACTCTTACGTTGCCACCAAGTATAACGGATTGAGCAACCATAGGCATTTGATGTCTTCCTATGCCAAAACCTGCCCAATTAGCTTCTTGAGGTATCATATCTGCCATCACTTTCATAGAAGCGGTTGATGCTGGAGCACCCCATGGAATTCCAAGGCAAATTTGATATAGAGGGGGTGTATCAATTAATCCTTCTTTATATAATTGATTAGCAAACCATAAATGACCCATTTCAAATGCTTCCATTTCTGGTTTAATTCCTAAATCTTGCATTTTTTTTGCTGCAGCTCTTAATTGTACTGGAGTATGGATAAAGGTCATATTGGAGTCACCAAAATTTAATGAACCACAATCTAATGTGCATATTTCTGGTAACAATTCTTCTATGTGTTCTAATCTGTCTAGAGCATGAATCATGTCGGTGTTTGGTCCAACTGGATTCAGAGGATCTTTATCTTCTCCAACTTCAAAATCTCCACCCATTCCTGTGGTAAAGTTAATTATTACGTCAGTCTCTGATGAACGAATTCTATCTGCCACTTCCTTATAATATTCTAATTTTCTACTTGGTTTTCCATCTCGCTCTCTTACATGTATATGAGCAACAGCTGCACCTGCCTTAGCAGCATTAATTGATGCTTCTGCAATTTGTTTTGGTGTGACAGGGAGATCAGGATGTTTACTAACACTATCCCCAGACCCAGTTACAGCACAGCTAATAATAACTTCATTATTCATTTTTCTTCAAAAATGGTGTATCTCAGTTATAGGAAATTAACAAGTGTCTATATATTTAAAAACAGGAAAAATTTTACCAGAGTGGACTGACTATAATGGTCACATGAATTTGGCATTTTACATTCATTTATTTGATTCATCTTGGGAAGTTTTGTTAGAAAAGTTTAATATTGGAGAGGATTCAGCAAAAAATGAAAAAAGAACAACTTTTGCTGTTGAGTCTCACACCACATATGACATGGAAGTAAAGGTTGGTGATGAAGTTGACATGAATTTAATTTTTTTAGATTTTGATAAAAAAAGATTAGTTTACAAACTAGAAATGATTCATAAAAAAGAAAAATACCTTGCCTCAACAACTGAAGTTTGTTCACTATATGTTGATTTAAGTACTCGAAAAGTTACTGAGTTTGAAGATAATAAAAAAGATTTAATTCAATCCTTTATTAATTCTAATAAAAAAAATTTTAATTCAGATAATTTACATCTTATTAATAAATTAAAAAAATAATTAAAGACCAAGATAAACGTTTTTGTGCGGATCTCTATTAAAAATTCTATGAACCATCGGTACAAATTCTTCTAACTTAATAGTTTCATAATTTGGATCAAAAGAGTTTTGGTCATAAGTATCACAAAAATTTAAAGTAGCTTCAAAGAAGGGGTGATCAATATATTTATCTCTCAAGTTTCTGTCCTGACCATAATGGTGATTGTAATAATAAGATTGAAATAATCCATGTTTTTGGATAATCCAGTGGGTTTTTTCAGAAACAAATGGTCTTAAAACAGCCGCAGATATATCAGAGTGATTTAAAGGAGCGATTTCATCACCAATATCATGAAGAAGAGAAGCAACAATCATTTCTTCATCTGCATTATCTCGCAATGCTCTTGAAGCGGCTTGTAAGGAATGTTCTAATCTAGAAACTTGATAACCACCTAATGATGAGTCAAGATTTTTTAAGATACGGATTACTCTTTCTGCAGTACCTTCAATATATTTATCCTCAAATTTAGCTAAAAGATCATAATCTTCTTTATCACCATCTTTCATTTCAACAAATTTTACTTTTTCCATCTTAAATCTCTAAATAATAATTATGATATTCTCTATCTCTTTTATAATCAAGTTCTTCATATAAAGACTGTGCTTTTTTATTATTAATAGCAGTAGACAATTCAACTATTTTAATTCTTTTTTTTACCGCATAATCTTTAGCTTTTAACATCAGATTCCTACCAATCCCCAATCTTCTATATTTTTTATAAACATAAAGGTCGTATAAAATTAATTTTTTATTAATATTTAATGAATCAAAAGTTTCGTATAATTGAACAAAGCCAGCTCCCTCTAATGTTTTAGAATAACAAATAAAAATAGTTGATTCATTATTTAATATTCTTTGTTTGATAAAATTAGTGGAAGCCTTTAGATTTGGTTTATATTTATAAAATTGTCTATATAAATCAAATAAAAACCCAACGTCTTTTATATGTTTGGAAGTTGCTTTTATAACTTTAGTATTCATTTTTTTTGAAAGAACGATCTTATTATGCCAAATACTATACAAATAATTATAAAACTTGACAAAGTATAAATAAAACCAGAGTTCCCATATATATTCATATTAAACCCAACTATAATTGGGCCAAAATACTCTCCTAATTCATAAATAATTATAAAAAGTGATGTAGCAAAAGCTATATCAGTCACATTTATTCTTTCTCCTAAATAAGCGAGTGTTACAGTATAAAGGCTGGTAGATGCAAATCCACTTATCATTAAAGCAAAAATAATTAAATAGGCATTTGAATTAGAAAAGTTTAACAATACTAACCAAAAGATATGAGAGAATAAAAGTATAAAAATAATTATTCTTTTATTAAAATTATCAGACAAGGCTCCTATAAAAGGCTGGCATACTACACCAAATATTCCACCTATAAATATATACAAACCAATTTGTTTATCTGTAAATAAATCATTTATCATAAAGGCAGGAAACAAAGCTAAAAAAGAAGAATCTTCTATACCTGCACAAAATATAGCAAAAAATACAAAAGGAGATATTGAAAGAATTGATAATTTCATTCTAGAAGATTGTTCTGGAATAACAACTTGGTTAACAAATTTCTTTATACTTATTAGACTTATGATTTTTAATCCTACTAGTAACATGCATACTATTAAAGGTATCCTGCTAGATGTTCCAAATATAGCAACAATTAGAGGACCAAGTGCCAATCCGGTTGTTATAGATGAGTTGTAGATACCTATAGATTTACCTCTGTTAGAATTATTAGATACAATATTAACCCAGGTATCCATTGTCATCCATGTTAAGCCACCCATAATACCTAATATAAAAAACCAAAATGATAAATTTATTGGATTAAAAAACTCTAACATTAATATGATGCATAATCCTTGTGTTGCAGTTGATATAAAAATTATTTTATAAAAGCCAAATTTTTTTAAAAGCTTAGTTACAAAAAATCCTGAGAATATCAGTCCTAATGGACCAAAAGATGCCACTAAACCAATTAAAAATTCTGAATAACCTGTATATTTTTGAAGTATTACTAATACAGTGTAAAAATAGCTAATTATTATTCCTGTAAAAAAAGCAACTAAAGATAAATATTTAATACTTGGATTAACAATATTAAAGTTTAAATAGTTTTTTAAACTATTTAGAATCATTTAGTTTGAGACCAGAGCCCCTCGGTTTTTAATTGGTCAATTGTGTTTGAAATTGCTTGATATAATTTTTCTGTAAGCTCATTAATTTGCTCTTTATTTATAATCAGAGCGGGTGAAAGTACACATATGTTATAGAGAGGTCTAATTATGAGACCCAATTTAATTGACTCTTCATCAATTCTAGATCCTATTGCTTGATCTAAAACTAGTGCTTCCTTGCTGTCTTTATTAATTACACATTCTATACCAGCCATAAGACCCTTGCCTCGTATATCTCCTACTATTGGCAGGTCATATAATGAATTAAGTTTTTTAAAAAAATAAGGTTCAATTTCTTTTACATGTTCTAAAATTTTATCCCTTTTAAGAATTTCTATATTTTTTAGGGCTGCCGCACAACAGGCTGGATGACCAGAGTAAGTATATCCATGAAAAAACAAAGATGAGTCATTTTTTAAATCAGCAATTAACTTATTTGAAAACAAAACTGCCCCTAATGGCAAATATCCTGAGGTAATCCCTTTGGCACAAGTAATAATATCTGGCACAACACCAAAAATTTCTTCTGAAGAGAAGAAATGACCAAGTCGACCAAATCCTGTAACTACTTCATCAGCAATAAATATTATTTCATTTTTTTTACACACATCATAAATTTTTTTAAAATATCCATCAGGTGGCACTATACATCCTCCAGATGCAAGAACAGGTTCAGCAATAAAAGCTGCAACATTTTCAGAGCCTAGTTCTTCAATTTTTTGTTCAAATTCTTTTACTAGTTCTTCACAAAAATCTTCAACAGTTTGATCTTTTTTTCTTCTATAGGGTAAGGGAGAACTTAAATGATGGATAAAATTTTTTTCAAAATCAAAATTATTTCTCTCTCTGTCTTTACCAGTAATTGATCCAGTTAAATAGGTGCTGCCATGGTAGGCTTTATCCCTTGTAATAATATGCTTTTTATTAGGCCTTCCTAATATATTATTATAAAACATTATAAACCTTAATGCTGTTTCATTAGCTGTTGATCCATCAGATGTAAAAAAAACTGTATTTAAATCTCCTGGAGAAAGATCTGATAATACTGAAGCTAATTCTGCAGAAACTTCAGTTGATTCAGAAAATGGACTACAATAATCCATTTTTTCAATCTGATTCTTAATTGCTTCAGCAATTTCTTTATTTCCATGACCAATATTGTTACACCACATACCACCTGGTCCATCGATGAATTTATTTCCATTTTCATCGTATAAATAAATATTATCTGATTTAGTTATTAATTTTCTATTGTAAGTACCTCTACTATTAAAATCTTCATAAGGATGAAGTACTAGTTTGTCTTTTTCGTAAATTTCAGAGATATAATCATTTTTCATTGTAAAAATATAGTATCATTCGCTGAATATGCATTCAATGAAAATTAAATATTTTTATTAGTTATCTTGCCATTTAGGATCAGTTTTTTTTACAAATGAAGACGCTCCTTCTTTTAAATCCTGACTTCCATAGACTTTTTTAACAGTTTCCAATGATCTTAAGATTTTAAATGAAGGGATCTCCTTTTCATTCTCTGTTTCACGCAAAACTTCTTTAATTGAAGAGTAAATTAAATTAGGTCCATTTGAAATTTTTTCTGCTACTTCCCAAGCTCTTTTTAATAAATCATCTTTATTAACAATTTCATTAATCAAACCCCAATGCTTAGCTTCTTTCGTGTCCATCCATCTTCCAGTCATTAAAAACTCTACAGCTACGTGATAAGGAATTCTCCTCCTTAATTTAATTGTAGCTGCATCTGCAACGACTCCTACATTAATTTCAGGTAAAGCAAATGTTGCATGCTCAGATACTATAATAATATCTGCTGAAATCATTATTTCAAAACCACCACCACAAGCAATACCATTTACGGCAGCAATAATAGGTTTATTCATTTTTGGTAATTCTTGTAATCCTCCAAACCCTCCAACTCCATAATCAGCGTCTGCAGCTTCCCCCTCATTAACGGCTTTTAAATCCCATCCTGCTGAAAAAAATTTTTCTCCAGCTCCAGTTATAATTGCTACTTTGAGATCAGGATTATCTCTAAAGTCAGAAAATATGTCACCTAATATTATGCTTGTCTTAGCATCGATAGCATTAGCTTTTGGACGATCAATAGTGATTTCTAAGATTGAACCTTCAATTTTTGTTTTAACTGGTTTATCCATCTAATTTTTAAAATAATGTATTAATGCATCAGCGGCAAATACACCTTTTCCTTTCTCACATATTATTAATGGATTTATATCAACTTCTGAAATGTTATTTGAATTTTTTTCAGCAAAATTTGCCAATTTTAATATAGTATTTATTAAAGAGTCTACATCGCCTCCTTTTTTTCCTCTAAAACCAAATAATATTTTACTAAATTTTAGTTTTTTTATCTCTTCTAATATTATTTTTTTATTTAAAGGTAAAAGGAGTGTAGTTATTTCATTAAATAATTCTGTATATATGCCTCCTGCTCCTATAATTAATATAGGCCCAAACTGACTATCATTCTTTATTCCGATTATTATTTCAAAAACTTTATCCGTTATCATTTTTTCAATAAGTATCTTATTTTTAAATTTATTTGTTTTTTTCTTTAATTCTTTTTCACTATTTATATTTGTGACTACACCATCAATCTCAGTTTTATGAAAAACCGTATTTGAATTTATTTTTGCAACTAAAGGAAATCCAATTTTTTTATAATCACGCAAAATATCATTCTTATTTGTAATTAAAGATTTTGGTATCGGTATTTTATATTTTTTTAAGATTAATTTTGATTCATATTCTGAAAAGATCATTGTTTTCGTTTCATGATTATTTATTTTTTGTGAAATTTTTATATCAAAACAATTTCTCCATGCCTTAGCTATCTTAATTGAATTGCTTATTGCTATTAAGCTTTCTGACATACCCTGAAGAGGTACAATTCCTGATTTAAAGCATCTTTCTCTTAAATATTTTGGAAGAGTATCTGAAAGTGAAGAAATGATTACCCCATTCTTTTTTATTTTTGATGATTTGATAAACTTATTAACTATAGCATCCCATTCTTCAGTGTCACAATCTTCTATATTTGGAAAATCTAACATTAATGCATTTAATCCAAAATTTGTTTTAAACATTAATTTAAATGTTTTTTCTAATTCACTAGGATCATTCCAATTGTATGTTTGTAAATCAAAAGGGTTTGAAATTATAACACTTGGATGGTTAACTTTTTTTAAATTTTTTCTAATTTTTGGAGTTATTTTACCAAAGTTTAATGATAATTTTTCAGCCACGTCTCCTATCATAGCCATATCACCACCAGAAGGTCCCATGATTGCAATTTTGTCATTATTTATCGCTCCATGAGTATGAAATAATTTTAAACTCTCACATAATTCACCTAAAGTATTGCATCTCGCCACACCCATTCTATTAAATATAGAATCATAAATATCTTCTTTTCCACTAAGTGCTCCAGTATGTGTTAAAATTGTTTTAGAAGCGATTTTAGACCTACCTACTTTTACTATTGCTATAGGTATTTTTTTAACTCTAGATTTTTTAAAAACTTTTATTAATTTTTCTGCGTCAGTAAAACTTTCTGCATATATTCCAATAGCAGTTACTCTACTATCATCTAGAACATAATTAATTGTATCCTCTATAGTTATTTTTGCCTGATTACCTAAGGAAAGTATATATCCAATTGGCAAAGATCTATTATTAAAACTGATTGTATTACCTATAGTTCCACTTTGACATATAATAGCAACACCCTTGTTTGTAGGTTTGCCTGCTACTTGATCAGACCAAACAGATACTCTATCTAAATAATTTATAAATCCGTAACAATTAGGTCCAAGAAAGGGCATCTTACCAGCGTTGATTATTAATTGTTTGGTCTTTTCACTTCCTTTTTTAGAATTTAGTTCAGAAAATCTAGAAGCTAAACAAACAGTACCACCAACACCTATATCAGAAATATCTTTAATTAATTTTATAGTTAAATCACTAGATACCGCTAGATAAACACAATCTGGCACTTCAGGAAGGTCTTTGATGCTTTTGTAATATTTTTTTTTATTTGAACTTTTTCTTGATGGATTAATATGCCAAACTTTACCATTAAAACCAATAGTCTTATTTCCCTCAAAAACAAAGTCAGCCCAATAGCCGCCAATTATTGCGAGACTTTTTGGTCTAAAAAGTTTTTTTAGATTCAAAGATTATGCTCCAAGTGGTCTTAAAAGTGAACGTGAAATAATATGTCTTTGAATTTCACTTGTGCCTTCCCAAATTCTTTCTATTCTTGCATCTCTCCATATTCTTTCAAGAGGTATATCTGACATTAAGCCCATACCACCACAAATTTGAATAGCTTCATCAGAAACTTTTCCAAGCATTTCTGTACAGAATAATTTTGTCATTGCTGCATCTTGAGAGGAGAGGGTTCTCTGATCAATTTTCCACGCTGATTCAAGAAGCATTAAGTTTGCTGCTCTTATATTTGTTGCCATATCTGCTAACTTAAATGAAACTCCTTGAAATTTACCAATTACTTTTCCAAATTGTTTTCTATTAGCGGACCAATCAAGAGCAATATCAAATGCTCGCTCAGCTCTTGAAACAGAAGTTGCCGCAACTGTTAATCGAGTTGCTTCTAACCAAACATTCATCAATTCAAAACCTTTATCTTTTTCGCCTAAAATATTTTTTGCGGGGATTCTACAATCATTAAAATGTATAATGTTATTTACATACCCTCTATGGGAAACACAGTCATAGCCCTTCGCAACTTCAACACCTTTTTGATGGAGATCAACTAAAAAACAAGATAATAAATTTCTTCCTTGTTCATCTGTTCCAGTTGAGGCAAATAAAACAACAAAATCAGAAATGTGTGCGTTTGAAATAAAATGTTTTGTTCCATTAATAACCCAATCATCACCATCTTTTTTTGCATTAGTTTTCATCCCTCTAAGATCAGATCCTGCTTCAGGTTCTGTCATTGCAATACAGTCTTTTCTTTCACCTGTTATTGTTGGTTTTAAATATTCATCTATTAGTTCATCTTTACAAGCCATTAAAATATTTTGAGGTCTCCATGCTATTTCCGCTAAAGCTAAAGATGCAAAACCTAATTCTTTTTCAACCAGTGTTAAATCAAACGCATTTAATCCGCCACCACCAAAATCTGTTGGCATGTTACAAGAATATAAACCTACTTCGATACTTTTCTTTTTAATTTCGTTGTAAAGTTCTTTTGGTAATTCATTTGTCTTTTCAAGATGTTTCTCGTGTTGAAGAAGTTCATTTTTAACAAATGATTTAGTTGTTTCAATGAGTAATGTTTGTTCTTCTGATAAATTAAAATCCATAATTTTATATATATGCTGGTATAGCGTTTTTCCTGTTATTATTAAAAAATTGTTTTTTTACTACTTCGCATTCAGCCCAAATCTTTTTATATTCAAGTTCTTCTGGGTGATAAATTTCTGCATACACTTTAGATCCTAACTTCATATGATTACTGTCTACATATCCCATAGCAATATTTGACTTTAGTGTTGGCGACCACATAGCTGCAGTAACGATTCCAATTTCTTTTTTATTGCTATCATACAGTACTGAACCATTTGCAGGTTTATCACCTTGAATATCTAAACCTACAAGTTTTTTATTTAATTTAGAGTTTTTTATTTTTTTTAAAGCTTTTTTTCCTGTGAAATAATTTTTTTCCAAATTTACTAACCAACTAAGACCTAACTCATATGGATTTTTCATTCTATTTGGTCTTAATGCTTGCTCAGCTGACATGAAATCCGCATTTGGCTGTATAAAACCAGCTTCAATTCTTACCATATCAAGGGAATTCATACCTGCTGGTAATACTTTATAATCTCTATTAAATTTAAATAATGAGTCCCATACATTGAGAGCATCAGCAGGGTTACACCAAATTTCATAACCTAGATCTCCAGAGAATCCAGTTCTAGAAATTAATACATCTGATTTATTTATTTGATAGTTCCCAAATTTAAATGGTTGTAAATTTTCAATATTAGTTACATTTAGTAAATTTAATATTTTACATGATAAAGGGCCTTGAAAAGCTAAAGCAGCAATTGTTTCAGTTATATCTTGAATTTTAACATTAAATCCAGTTGCAGTATCTGTAAACCAATTAAGATTTCTTTCTGCACACATAATTCTTAGATGATCTTCTTTCAAACAAAATACAGTACCATCATCAATAACATTACCGTCTTCATTACACCAAATGATATACATAATTTGATTAGGTTGAATTTTGGATACATCTCTTGTTACTAGCTTGTTTACAAACTCACGAGCTTGAACTCCTTTTATGTCATATTTATGCATTGGAGTAATATCAATAACGCCTGCTGTATTACGCATTGAGGTGTATTCTAATTCAGTACTGGAATACTCTTTAGCTATTTTATAACCAGCCCAACGATACCAATCATTATTGTAACAAGCTTCTAAAGTTCTTTCATGAAATGGTGTTTCTAAAAGAGGTTTTTTATATGATAAATTTTTATTCATTATTTTTTCAAAAGTTGTTTAGAGGCATTAATAGCATTTATTCCAGTTATCCCTCCACCTGGATGAGTTCCTGCCCCACAAATGTATAAACCATTAATAGGAGTTTCATATTGAGCTGATCCATAAAATGGTCTTATCATCAGTAATTGATCTATTTCCATATCTCCATGATGCCAATGTCCACCTGAAGTATTATATTTCTTTTCCATTTCATTAGGTGTGTCAATTTCAAACTTAATAAGCTCATTATTATCAATGAAATTATTTAATATTAATTGAATATTAGATTCAATTTCTTTTTTATCATGTGATCCATTTTTTAGATAAGGGATATAATACAAATTAGCTGAAATGTTTTTATTATCTATATAGAACTCTAAACATGGTTTTTTTGAATAATTATTATACTTATTATTATTAAATGCGTGCTCAATATACTTAATGTTGGGAGCATAGATAAATTTACTACCTATATATTTTTCGTCTAAATTTTTAATTTTAATAATATTTTTAAATTCTATTTTAACTTTTGCAACATTACCCTTGGATCTAAAATTTGTAACTCTTCTAATTAAGTCAGTATCTAGCCTATCAGCTCCTATTAAATTTAAATATGTAGTCTTAGGATCAAGAGTAGAAATAATAGTTGAAGATTCAATTATATTTTGGTCATTCATTTCAATACCAGTCACTGTTTCATTATTGATTAACAATTTCTTAACTTCAGAAGACTTTAAAAATTCAACACCTCTATCATGGCAGCTTTGTTCAATTGAGCTAATTATTTGCTCAGTATCTAAATTATTATTTCTAAATATTGATCCATTAATCGCATTTGAATAAAGTAAGGTTAATATGGAGCCAGGTGATCTTGGTCCAAGATTAGAACCTAGCACAGCTTCGTTGCATAAAATCCCCATTAGATTATCATTGGTTAAGTTGTCCTCTAAGTCATCTGCTATATTTAAACCAATAACTCTTAATAATTCTCTCATATTCTTTTTGCCAAGTTTTCTAACTTTCCAACCCATTGAAATTAGTTGCCATAAATCAGATTTATTCCCTGACTTAACTCTTGGTGGGGTATTAAACATGAATGAAGATAAGGTTTTAGCAAATAAGTTATATTTTTTAACAAGTTTTAGAAAACTATTCTGATCTTCTAAGCTGGCTTCACATTCATTAAATTTTATGGAGTTATTTTCATCTATTTCTAAAACAGTATGGTTAAAGCTATCATTCAAACTAGTTACAAAAGTCCTTTTTTTCCTTGCGTTAATTTTTAAACCAAGTTGATCAATAACTTTTTTACTTAAGCTACTACTTGAATCAGCATATAGTGCTAATCCTCCTACTTTTTCATTTTTTTCAACTACTAAAACTTTTTTACCTGATTTTGATAGGTAAGAAGCTGCTGATAAACCATTTGGTCCAGCTCCAATAATAATGATATCAAAGTTTTTCATATATAGTGTGTGTTTATTTGTTTTCTAAGATCTATTAGTATTTCTCTAGCTGCATTTGCTCCAGGCGCACCCATTACACCACCTCCAGGATGAGTACTTGATCCACACATATAAAGGTTTTTGATAGGTGTTTTATATTGAGCATACCCTGGTATAGGTCTGTTAAACATCAGTTGATCCATAGTTAATTCACCTTGAAAAATATTACCTTCCGTTAATCCTACTTCTTGCTCTAATTCTTTTGGCGTTCTTATTTCAGCATGGTTAATAATATCATTAAAATTTGTTGAATAGCTTCCAATCCTATTCATAACATGCTCGCCAAATTCTAATTTTTTGTCTTCTGTCCATCCTCCATTAGCTAAGTTGTAAGGAACGTATTGTACAAATACAGACATATAATGTTTTCCTTGGGGAGCCATAGTGGGATCATTGATACTGGGAATACACATATCTACATAAGGTAAAGAGGACCACCTACAATCCTTCCAATCATCATATGCACCTTCCATCTCTTCAATGCTTTGTGTAATATGTAAGTCACCAGTTCCAGCTGGATCTCCTTCAGGAATACTTTTCCAAATTGGTAGATCGTCTAAAGCGATATTTAATTTTCCTGATGAACCTCTAATTTTAAAATTTTTAACTGCATTGTAAAAATCTTCAGGCAATTCTTTTTTTTCAACCACTTTAAGAAAAGTTCTTTTTACATCTAGATTGGAAACAATTTTATTTGCGTAAATTTCATCTCCATTTTCTAAAACTATTCCATAACTTTTATTATTTTTAATTAAAATTTCAGTAACAGGGGAGCCAGCTTTTATCTCACCACCACTTGCTTTTAGTGAAGCTGCCATTGCTTTTGTAATAGATCCCATTCCACCTCTTGAGTATCCCCAAGCTCCAACTGTGCCATCAACCTCACCCATATAATGATGCAATAGGACATAAGCAGAGCCAGGAGAGTAGGGTCCTAATGCAGTGCCTATAATTGCAGAACCAGCAAGATGTGCTTTTACAATATCAGATTCAAAATATTCCTCTAAATAATCCCGTACACTCATTGTCCAAAAACGAATGGTATCGTAAATCTCTTTTTCTCCTAAGCCTCCTAGTTCGTCCTTTGCTGCAAAAAATTTTGCAAAATCTAATAATCCCATTATATCTTTAGGTGCAAATGACGTAGGATCCGGAGGAGTCATTTTTAAGAGAGGTTTAATTATTTTACATTGCCTCATAACATCTTTACCAAACCTATCATAAGCTTCTGCATCTTTTTTTGAAAATTGAGCAATTGAACGGTAAGTTAAGTCATGGTCATTATAATGAGCGTAGTATCTTCCATCATCAAGCATTGACGCGCTTCCTTCATAAGGAATAATTTGAAGTCCATATTTTGATAATTCAAGATCTCTAAAAATCTCGGGACGTAATAAGCTGCATACATACGAGCAATTGGAATATGTCCATCCAGGATGTATTTCACGACTGACAGCTGCTCCACCGACATAGCTTTGTTTTTCTATAACTACTACTTTTAGGCCAGCTTTTGCCAAATAACACGCTGTGGTTAGCCCATTATGACCACCACCAATTATCGCTACGTCATAAATTGATTTTGACATTTTATTTTCTTATATTTCTTTGAATGACCATTCAACCAAATTTCTTGTAAAATCAATAAATTTATGAAAAAATATTCTTTTTTTGAATATAAAATGAATAATAGAAATCAGAGATTAGCAAATAAGAAAAATAGTAATTTAAAACTTATTTCTTCAACAATTAAAAATTTATCAAAAAAAGGTATTAATGAGTTAACAATGCATGATGTATCAAGCGGAGCAGGGTTATCTCAAGGTATTGTTAATTTTCATTTTAAAAGTAAAGAAATCCTATTAATTGAGACGTTAAAATTTATATCAAATGAATATTTAAAATCATTTGATAAATATATTAAAAAATCAGGTAATGATCCAATTATGAAACTAGTAAATATGATTAATAATGATTTTAGCTCAAAGATTTGCTCACCTGAAAAAATTTCTGTTTGGTTTACTTTTTTAAGTGAAACAAAATTTAAACCTGCTTACCGTCAAATATGTAGAGAAAGAGATCTATATTATCAAAATGTTACAGAAGATATATTTGATGAATTAATTAAAATTGAAAAAAACAAATTGTCTAAAAAAAACTTAGCTATTGCTTTCCATGCTTTAATTATGGGACTATGGCTTAATCAATTAGATGAGCCAATGAAGTACAACAGAAGAGATTCAAAAAAAATTTGTTTAGATTATCTAAAATCACATTTTCCAAAACAATTTAAAGAAATAAAAAATGTATAGTGGAATGACTCCTGAGGCCCTAGAGTGGCAAAAAAAAATAAGAAAATTTGTTAATGATGAACTCATACCTTGGGAAGTTCATGCTGAAAAAAATGAAGGAGAATTACCAAAAGATATAGGAAAAAAACATCGAGATATTGCAATTTCTTTAGGACTCCCCGGTATGGGAATATCAAAAAAAAACGGGGGACTGGGATTAAATATGTTTGAACAAATGATTATTTGGGAACAGTTAGGTCGTGTTACTAATGCTTTGTGTTGGTGTTTTTCAGAGGCACAAGATTGGATGGAATTAAACTTCAATGATTTTCAAAAAGAGAATTATTTAAAACCGCTTTTAAAAGGAACAAAAAAAGAATGTTATGCAATTACTGAAAAAGGTGCGGGCTCTGATGTAGATGGTTCTATAGAGTCTACTGCTGAAAAAAAAGAAAATCAATACATAATAAATGGTGAAAAATGGTATGTGACTAGTGCAAATCTTGCCAATTTTTTCTTTTTACAAGCAAAAATTAAATCCGGTCAAAATAAAGACAAACACTCACTTTTTATAATTGATAAAGACACAGAAGGTATTGAATTAATAGATACTCCTAAATTTAGTCATACTTACGCTCATCATCACAGTATTTATCGTTTTAATAACGTTTCTATACCCTCTAAAAATATAATAGGTAACGAAGGTATAGGAATGGATTATACACATTCTTGGTTTAGACATGAAAGATTGGGAATAGCAGCTAGATGCTGTGGGGCAGCTGAAAGATTGATTGATGAAGCAACAGTTTTTGCAAAAGAAAGAGAGTCTTTTGGAGGTAAAATATCGAATTATCAGGCAATACAATTTATGCTTGCAGATTGTGTAAATGAATTAGCATCAACCAGATTAATGCTTTATGAAATTTGCAAAGCACATGATGCAAAACAAGGTGTTAAAATTTTGCATGGAAAATGTTCTATGGTTAAGTTAATGGCATCGGAAATGGCTAATAGAGTAGCAGATAGGGCAGTCCAAATTTTTGGAGGTAGGGGCTATATGAGAGAAAATGTTGCTGAAAGATATTATAGGGAACTGCGAGTAGATCGTATTTGGGAAGGGACGAGTGAAATTCATAGAATAATAATTGCAAATTCTCTTTATAAGAGAGGTTTAAAATCTTTAATTGAATAAATAGGGAGCTGGAAAAAATTATGATAGGTTTTTGGAGAAAGATTTACGCAAAACATGATAATGTGAAAGCTTATAGTTTATTATCACCAGCTTTAATTTTAATTATTTTAGCTATGGTCGTACCAATGGCACTAATGTTGAGCTTTAGTATGTTTACTCAAGTTAGCATGATGGAGATTGATTATACTTTTACATTTCAAAGATATATTGATTTCTTTCAAAAAAGTTTGTTGGTTACACTTCTCATAAAGTCAATTAAAATATCATTTCTTGTAACTCTAATTACACTTATCACGGCATATCCAGTTTGCTATTACATCGCTTTTTATGTCAAAAAAAACAAAATGCTGTGGCTTGTTTTGCTCACTTTGCCTTTTTGGACATCTTATTTATTAAGAGTATTTTCTTGGAAGATTATTCTTGGAACTAAAGGTGTGATAAACTCTTCATTGATCAACGCTGGAATTCTTAGTGAACCTCTTACATTTCTTATGTATTCTGAGACCGCAGTAGTGATTACTCTAACTCATGCATGGGCAGCATTTGCCTTACTACCTTTATATGTTTCGTTAGAAAAAATTGATTTTTCTTTAATTGAAGCTGGAAGAGATCTTGGACTCTCTCGACTTGAAGTGTTTTGGAAAATTACATTCCCATTATCGTTACCTGGTGTAATAGGTGCAATATTAATCATATTCATTCCAACAGTAGGTGATTATGTGACTCCAGCCTTACTTGGAGGAATTGATGGTCGTATGCTTTCGAATATGATCCAGGCTTACTTTGGAAAAATTAATAATATCCCTATGGGTGCTGCATCAGCTACAATTATGCTAACAACTGTTGTACTCATAACAATAATTGTGTCGAATGTAACAAAAAAACTTACTCAACGGTTAACTTAAACATGAACGAAAAAAATAGTACATTACTGATTTATACCCTTCTTTATTTTGGGTTTCTATATGTACCAGTTTTATTCTTACCTATATTTAGTTTTAACGATGCAGATTATATGTCATTCCCTCTCGCTGGATTTACAACGGAGCACTATGAAGAGATGTGGTCAAAAAGAAATTTACATAAAGCTCTATGGGCGAGTATAAAAGTAGGAGTAGTTGCGAGTGTCGTTAGTACAATAATTGCACTTTTTGCAGCGAAGGCATTTGCTCGATATAAATTTAGAGGAAATAAGATCTCTTATGGAGCTATTATGATGCCATTTTTGATACCTGAAATTATCTTGGCTGTAGCTATACTTATAATTTGGGTCAATCTTGGATTTAAATTGGGGCTCATTCCAGTCACAATTGGCCACACTTTATTTTGCACACCATTTGCAATGTTAATACTTATAGCACGTATTGAAGGTTTTGATTTTTCACTTGAAGAGGCCTCTAGAGATTTAGGAGAGAATGCGTGGGGAACATTTTTTAGAGTGTCATTTCCATTGTATTTTCCTGGAATAATCGCAGCTCTTCTTCTCAGTTTCATAATTTCTTTTGATGAATTTATTCTTGCATTCTTTTTAACTGGAAGTGACGCAACGTTACCTATGTATATGTGGGGTCAAATGAGATTTGTTCAGAGGCTACCTCATGTATTGGCTTTGGGAGCAGTAATTATTGTGTTCACTACTTTTTTTGTTTTGTTAGCATTCTGGTTAAGAAATGTTGGACAAGAGAAAGCAAAGAAAGATATAGGTATAAAATTATGAACAATTCATTTATTCAGATCAATAATATCTCAAAACATTTTGTAGATGTAAAAGCAGTTGACGATGTTTCATTTGAGATTAAAGAAGGTGAATTTTTTTCACTTTTAGGACCCTCTGGATGTGGTAAGACAACATTGTTGAGGCTATTGGCAGGATTTGAATACCCTACTTCTGGCAATCTATTAATTGATGGAACAGATATTACTGCATTACCTCCAGACAAAAGACCTACAAATATGGTTTTTCAAAACTATGCAATTTTTCCTCATCTTAATGTAGAAAAAAATATTAAATTTGGACTAAGAAAACTTGGCTTAAGTAATGATGAGATTGATAAACGAGTTAAGGATATTCTTACATTAGTTAAGCTTAAAGGGTATGAGGAAAGATTTAGTAATCAACTATCTGGTGGTCAAAGACAGCGTGTCGCTCTTGCAAGAGCTTTAGTAAGACAACCAAAAGTTCTACTATTAGATGAACCTCTAGGTGCTTTAGATAAAAAATTAAGAGATGAAATGCAATTAGAATTAAGAACTCTTCAAAAAAATATCGGAATTACTTTTATATTTGTTACCCACGATCAACAAGAAGCCATAAGTATGTCAGACAGAGTTGCGGTTATGAACGATGGAAAAATTCAACAATTATCTGCACCTAATGAATTGTATAAGAATCCAGAAAATATATTTGTAAGTGATTTTATTGGTGAAACGAATTTTCTTAAAGCTGAGACTAAATCAAGTGATGGAGAATTCATCAATGTTTCAATCGAAGAATTGGGAGAATTTAAAATTAAAAATAATTTAAATATTCCTGCAAATTCTTCAGATGTTGTTTGTACTGTTCGCCCAGAATCAATGATGATCGATAAAGAAAAATCTGACTGGGATATTTGTCTTGATGCTAAGATTTGTCAGACTTCATATTTAGGAGAAATGACAAGATTTTATGTTGAGGCTAAAGGGATAGACAAGATAATCACTGTTTCTTCTCAATATTTTAATAATCAGTCTTTTGATAATAATGAATGTTTTATAAGTATTAGTTTAGAAGATATTTCTATATTAAATAAAAAAAAGCCTGTCCTCTAAAAGAGAACAGGTTTTTTTGAAATAAATTAATTTCTGATTAACCGCCAGCAACCATTTCAGCCCATTGAGCTTCCATGTAGTCAGTTACTTCGTCTGAAGGCATGACTGAGAACATCCCATTTGAAAGGTGTTTCTCAGGATTCGATGCGACTCCACGCTCAGCTAGTTCATCAGCAGTGATTGTGCTAAAGCCTTTTCTATTTGAATGACCATAACCCCACTCACTTAGTAAGTAAGCTGAAGTTTCAGCACTAGTAGCTCCATTAATCATAGCATATGCTTTATCAAGGTCTGCCCCTTTAACAATTGCAAGCCCACAAGCCCATGTCATTGTTCCATTAGCAGGCTGCATCATTTTTGCTCCAGCATTCCAAGCAATTTCATTCCATCCAAGAGCTACGTCTATTTCTTCGTTACCTAGCGCCTCTATCATTGAGGAAGTATCTCCGAAGAACGCACGTATTTGTCCGCTATCTCTCATTTCACGAAACTTATTGATGCCTTTATCAATAGCAGCTTTAGTTAATTGATCTTTTTCTCTGATATCAATTCCAAGATGATGCATCATTAAAAATAATGAGTCAGCAGCTGAGTCTAGTATACCAACTTTACCTTTCACTCTTGGATCTTCCATTAGAGAAAAACTTTCATTGTCAGCGTTCATCCATGGAATTCTATCAGGCATATAAAATAAAGTCGTATCACCCCAATCGATTGGTGCAAAATAGTTCTCACCATTAACAATACCGCTAGGTAGGTCTCTGACTTCAGGGAACATATCATTCCAGTTATCGATACGAGAAGTGTCTAATGGTTGAAGTACTCCAGCTCTTACCCATCGAGCTATTTCACCTTGGCAAGGCCAAGCTAAATCTACTTCAAAACCAGCTTTTAATTTTTGTAAACCTTCTTCAGCATCACCAAATATTGAGTATTCAGGTGATCCATGTTCTTCTGCATATGATCCAAATAGTCCATCATCATCATATCCTCCCCATAGAAAAACACTTCCAGGTTCATCCGCAAAAACCTTTGATGTGGTAAATAATCCGGTTATAAAAACCATCAATATTACTGCCCCAAAAGTTTTTACTAAAAAATTTTTAGTTTCATAGTATTTAAACATAGTTATTAATCCTTTTTTTTTTTTTATTAAATTTAGAAAAATTGTACACGTAAGGAAGTATTGGTCAATATATTAAAGTTCAATTATTTAAGTTTTTCTTCTTATTAGGAAAGCTGAGATATAATGAAGATCCTTAGATATTACTTTATTTTAATTAAATAGACATTTTATTAATTTTTTCATATATAAATTTATATGACCTTTAAAAATAAAAAAGTTTTAATAGCTACAGTTGATGAATTTAATTCTTTTAAAGATAAAAATCCTCAAATTAAATACATAGATGCTATATTAAGTGATTTGTCAGGAATTATTAGAGGTAAAAGATTGCCAATTGAAGAAGCTCATAAACTTTTTACCACTGGCGTACAGTTTTGTTATTCGACATTTCTTTTAGATACCTCTGGGTATTGTCCAGATGCAAATGGTAGAGGGATTGCTGATGGTGATCCTGATGCAAATTATTATCCTGTATCTAATACATTGAAAATTATGCCTTGGCATAAAGATGAACTAGCTCAAGTGTTAATTACTATTCAGGATGACTCAAGATATGATTCTACTGTTGACCCAAGAAATTTACTGGCACATGTTTGGGATCGATTTGAAGGTTTGAAATTAAAAATAAAAGTAGCTTTTGAATTAGAATTTTATTTAATCGCTAGAAGAAAAAACCTTAGTGAAAAACCTATCCCTGCAAGCTCTAAGAGAACTGGAAAACAAAGTGAGGGTACACAAGTTTATAGTATGAGTGATTTAGATGATTTTTATGAATTTTTAGAAGATGTAAATGAATATTGTAAAATTCAGAATATTCCTGCTTCTACAGCCTCATCTGAATTTGCACCAGGTCAATTTGAAATTAACTTAAACTACACTGATAATATTTTAAAAGCAGCTGATGATGCTTCTTTATTAAGAAGGGTTATTAAAGAAACAGCTATTAAACATGAATATGAAGCTACCTTTTTATCTAAACCTTTTCTTAATGAAGCAGGGAGTGGAATGCATGTACATATAAGTTTATTTGATCAAAATAATGAAAATATATTTTGTGATAAAGATGGAAATGATTCTAAAGAGCTTTTTTATGCTATTGGAGGCCTACAGAATATAATGTTTGATTCATTTGCATTTTTTGCCTCCAATGAAAATGCATATAGACGTTTTGAGCCAGATATTTTTGTGCCAGTTAATACATCTTGGGGGCATAATAATAGATCAGTAGCATTTAGAATACCAGTGAGCAATAATAAGGCAAAAAGAATTGAGCACCGAGTTGCAGGAGCTGAAGCAAATTCTTATTTAGTTTTAGCATCAATACTTTCTGGAATTGAAGATGGGCTAATTAATAAGCTTAAAGCTTCGAATCCCAGAGAGGATAATGCTTGTAAAGATCCTGACCCTAGAATGCCAAAAAATATTGATCAAGCTTTATTGATGCTTGAGTCATCTGTTTTAATGAAAAAATATCTTACTGAAGAATATATAAAAGTATTTGTAGAATTGAAAAGGAAAGAGCAAGATTCTTTCAGAGGAGAAATTTCTGATATTGAATATAAGTGGTATCTTAATCTTTAGTTTCACCGTTAAGGCTAAGTATCTCTTTATATAGTTCAGGTCTCCTATCTCTAAAAAGCCCCCAATTTCTTCTGAAAAGATGATTTTCTTCAGTGTCTATTTCAGCCAATATAACTTCCTCTTGATCTTTTGAGGCTTCAGCAATTATTTTACCTGATCGATTACAAATAAAAGATTTTCCATAGAAACCATTAACTTGACCTTTTACTGATTCTGAACCAATTCTATTAGAGGCAACAACAGGCATTATGTTAGCAGCAGCATGACCTTGCATTACAGTTTGCCATGCATCTGAACTATCATAAGTGCTCATGATTTCATCTCCAATAGCTGTAGGATAAAACAAAACCTCCGCACCTTTTAAAGCCATTATTCTCGCAGCTTCAGGAAACCATTGATCCCAACAAATGCCAATACCAATTTTACCATAAGCTGTGTTCCAAATTTTAAAACCAGTATCACCTGGATTAAAATAATACTTTTCAAGATATCCAGCGCCATCAGGTATGTGCGATTTTCTGTATTTGCCTAGCACTTTACCATCAGCGTCAATAACTGCTATGGAATTAAAATATGCATTATTATCTTTTTCAAAAAAACTAATAGGTAAAACAACTTTATGTTTTTTTGCAACTTCACTCATTTTTTTTATTAAAGAATTATTCTCAAAAGGTTGAGCTAATTTAAATATTTTCTCATCATATTGGATACAAAAATAAGGAGTTTGAAAGAGCTCTTGTAATAAAATTATATTCGCCCCTTGCTCAGCAGCTTTTTCGATTAAATGAATAGATTTTTTTATATTATTTTCTATTTCCCAATCACAACTCATTTGAGTTGCAGCTATTTTAATTTTCATTTTTTATTCTCTTATTCTCTTCTAGGTAACTATGTAAAGTTATAATTTTTTTGCTTGCATTTGTTTGGAAGAAAGCTGGTATTAGAGAGTTAATAAATGCCATCATAGAAGCTTTAAGTAATTGAAATGATATATTTTGAGCTACAGACATATGTTGAAAATAAGTTTCATTATCATCAATGTAGTGCTTTTTTTGATTTTTTAAAAAAATTCATTGCTAAATGCTTAATGGTTGTTGTTGGGTTATGCAATGAATATTTCCTCCGCCAAGAGAGATGTCTATTCCATTAATTGCTATAACTTTCCTTTTAGGAAAAATTGATTGAATAATACTCTGAGCATTTTTATCAGCTTTTTCGTCATCAAAACTAGGCATTACTATTCCATTATTCGCAATATAAAAGTTTATATAAGAGCTTGGTTCATCATCATTAGGTATGAGCCTTTTATAAGACATTTCAATTTCTATTATTTCTAAGGGACGATCTTTAGCATTTCGAGATGTTTTTAATATTTCTAAATTTTCATTTATCTTTTCATAAAAAGGATCCTGCTTATCATAACATGATAAAGCTAAAACTTTAGATTGATCAACAAAACATGCAATGTTATCAACATGCCCATCAGTCCCCTCATCAGTACCGTGCTTTAACCAGATAATTTTTTTAATATTCAAATATTTTTTTAAGTTATCTTCTATTTCTTCTTTTGTAAGTTTAGGATTTCTGTTTTTATTTAATAAACATTGTTCAGTTGTAATTAATGTACTCGCTCCATCTACGTGTATGGATCCACCTTCTAGCACCATTTGTGATTTAAAATATGTTGCAGAACTTTTATCGATCATAAATTTAGCAATTTTATTATCAGAGTCATGGGGAGAAAATTTTCCCCATCCATTAAACTCCCAATCAACACCTCCTAATTTTTTTTGATCATTGATTAAAAATGTAGCGCCAGAATCTCTTGCCCAACAATCATCATTTTGAAATTCATAAATATTTACTGAATTATGCAGAAGTTTTTTTGCAGTTTCGATATCTTCAGGATGAATAATCATATTTACTTTTTCAAAATTTGATATTGCTTTGGCAACTTCAGCCCATTTGTATCTCCCTTTTTCAAAATCAAAATGGGACCAACTTTCAATTTCTTTATATGAATTATCATTTTTAAACTCATGAGGCCATTGCATCCAACAACATTCATGTGGATACCATTCAGGAGGCATAAAAAAATTATATTGTTGAGGGTAAGACATTCAATCAGTTACTTTACAGTTTGTATATTTTGTAAATAAAAAATAACCTTTTTTACCTTTTTTATTTGTTAAATCAATACAACCTTCTAAAAAAATGAAGGAATAAAATAAAGTAAAACAAATTATTTTTTATCATTAATTTTTATCTATATACTTGTAATAAGCTAAGGCCAATCTTAAGTAAAATAATCTTAGTTTTGGAAAAGGAAATTTGCTTGGCAATCCTTTGTAAAGTTTTGATATATTTAAATCTTTACTGTTAGATATGATTAATTTTGCAAGTTCATTACCTGACCACGGCGCTGTATTCACTCCGTTTGCCTGATAACCAAAACTATAATATATTTCATCATCTTCGATTTTCCCTATTGATGGTGAAAATTTCGTTGTTACTGCAACTAGTCCTCTCCAATGAAAATCAATATTAACATTATTCCAGTTGGGAAAAACCTTTTTCATTTGTTGCTCCATATTTTTAGATTTTTCTAATGAAGATTTTTCACTACCAATCAAATCTCCTCTTGCTCCAAATAAAAATCTATTATCTTTCAATAACCTATAATAAAAAAGAAGATTTCTTATGTTCAAAACTGGGTTGTTTGTAATAAAATTATGAGATCTAATTTCTTCAGTTGTAAGTGGCCGTGTAATAATAATATTTGATATTACTGGTAAAATCATATTATTAAGTTTTGGAAAGATGTCATCTTTATAAAAACCGTTAGTAGCCATTACAACTTTATTCGCTTTTATAATGCTACCATTTGAAATTATTGTGAATTTACCTTTAGTTTTTTCAATTTTTGTAACTTTACTTTTTTGAAATATTTTAACCCCAGCATTATTAGCTGCATTCGCTAGTCCTAATAAGAATTTTAATGGATTAATTGCAAAACCAGGTTTATATGACATAGCTCCATACTGCTCATTGCCACCATGACCTATTTCATTAAATTCTTCTTTGGAAAAAACCTTTGTTTCAATTCCAAATTCTTTTTTATATGTTTCAGCCTCTTCTTTTATACCTTCAAAATAACTTGGATGAGGAGCAACTTCATAGTTACTATCCCCTGTCAAATCACAATCTATATTGTATTCCTTAATCGTATTTTTTGTAAAATTTGAACCTTCAATAGTATTTTGAAAAAATTTTTTCGTTTCATTTTTTCCATATTTATTAAACATCTTTTTAATAGATATTTTTGCTGGTGGGATGCAGCAGAAGCCAGCATTTCTTCCAGATGAACCCCAACCAATATGACCTGCCTCAAGTAATACTACATCTTCATTATATTTCTTTGCTAATGACAATGCACATGACAATCCAGTATAACCACCTCCTATTATTACTACATTTGCACTCATATCTTTGTCTAACGTTTTATATCTATCTTTTGTATTTATTGTAGATTCCCAGTAACTATTTACCGGGTTTTCAAAATTATAAATGTCTTTGTGATATAGGTTAGCCATAATTTAGTATAAATTTCATTGAATGCTTATTCAATCAATATTATATAATAGATATGAATAATGCTGATTTAAAAAACTTAATTCATAAGCAAAAGCTTAATTTTTCTCTCGATCAGGAATTTTATATCAATCATGATATCTTTGATTTAGATATTAAAAATATTTTTTCTAAACAGTGGGTTTTTGTAGGTCATATTTCAAGAATACCAAACCATGGTGATTATTTTCTTTTTAATATTGGTAAAGAGTCAATAATCATAGTTCGAGATAATGATAATTCAGTGCATGCTCACTACAATGTATGTCGTCATCGTGGTTCTAAAATTTGTTTAGAGGATGAAGGTAATTCAAAAGCTCTTATTTGCCCTTATCATGCTTGGACATACAATTTAGATGGATCTTTAAAGGGAGCAAGACTTATGGGTAAAGATTTTAATAAAAAAGATTGGCATTTGCATAAGTGTAACTCAAAAATATTTGAAGGCTTAATATTCATTAATTTATCTGATAATCCAAATGATTTTGAAGAATTCATTGCCCCTACAAAAAAATTTATAGAATTTCATGGTTTATCAGACGCCAAAATTGCTCATAGACAGTATTACCCTACAAATGGCAACTGGAAACTTACTCTTGATAATTTTCATGAATGTTATCACTGTCAACCTGCTCACCCAGAGTATTGTCAGGTTCATGATAAAGATTATATTGTAGCCTATGGTGCTGGAAGTAATACAGGTCCTGCATCAGAAAAATTTGATAACATTTTAGTCAAATGGAATAAAAATGTTGAAAAAATGGGGCATTTAACAGGTGAATATTATGAAATAGAATTTAATGATTATTCAAGAAGCGCTGAGAGAACGCCATTAAAAGAGGGCATGTTTACAGAAACTAAATCAGGAAAACCTATCTCCAAATTAATGGGTAAATTTACAGATTATGATAGTGGCTATACATCTGTGGGTACTTCACCATTCAATAGTCTGCTTATGTGTAATGATTTTGCGACTCTCTTTACTTTTATTCCAGTATCACCTTTATATACCCAGGTAGAATTAATGTGGTTAGTTCATAAAGATGCTGAAGAAGGAAGAGATTATAATCTTGAAGAAATGAAATGGATGTGGGATGTAACTACCATTGCAGATAAAAGAATTATAGAAAATAATCAAAAGGGCGTTCTATCAGATAAATATGTTCCTGGACCATTATCTCAAATGGAAAAAGGTTTAGAAAAATTTAAGTCTTGGTATTTGAGACATTTAGAAAATAGTATTAGTTAGACAGTAAGAAGTAGGTATTCCCTTTCCCAAGAGCTAATTACTTTTAAATATGCCTGATTTTCAGCCCTTCTTATAGCACTTATTGTTCTAATAAATTTTTGATTAAATACTTCATTTATTTTTTCATCATTTTCAAATAAAGAGACAGCTTCTTCAACATTTCTAGGCAGCATACTTTTATCTTTTCCAAAAACACTTTTTTTCATTTCTGGTGTTGGTTTTAATTTATTTTTAATTCCTAAATATCCAGCAGCTAAATTTGCGGCAAAGACGAGATAGGGATTAGTGTCCGAACCAGATATTCTATTCTCAATTCTCATACTATGTTCTTCATTAGATGGTATTCTAAAACCACATGATCTATTACCAAGTCCCCAATATGTGTTTTTTGGAGCATCCCAAGTTGCAAATAATCTTCTATAAGAGTTAATATTAGGCGCATGGATAGGCATTAATTTTGGTGTATAAATTTGTAATCCAGCAATATAATTTTTCATTATATTTGAAATTGTACTAGTCTTACTAAAGAAAACATTTTTTTTATTTTTCTTTTTAATTAATGATTGATGAAGATGCAGAGAACTTCCAGGTTGATTTTCCATTGGCTTTGCCATGAATGTAGCGTAAAGTTTACGTTTTAAAGCCGCTTGTCTTAATGTTCTTTTAAATAAAAATACTTGATCAGCTAACTCTAAAGGATCTCCGTGTTGGAAATTTATTTCCATTTGGGCAGAACCACTTTCATGATTAATTGTATCTATCTCAATATTTTGTTGCTCGCAAAAGCTATAAACATCTTCAAATAAGTTATCAAACTCATTAACTGCATCAATACCAAAAGCTTGTTTACCTGTTTCTTCTCTGCCTGATTGACCTATAGGAACTTCTAGAGGATAATCAGGATCAGGATTAGGTTTAACTAAATAAAACTCAACCTCAGGGGACACTATCGGTTGATACCCTATTTCTTCAAACAATTTTAAAATTTTTTTAAGAGCAGATCTGCTAGAGTTAATTACATTTGTGCCATTAAGATTAACAGCATCACATATTACTTGTGCAGTTGGATCATCATACCAGGGAACATTTCTTATAGTATTAATATCTGGTCGTAAAATTACATCAATATCAGTTGGATTATAAACATCTAAAGGAAGTTCTTCATCTTCACCAGCATATCCTCCCGATATTGTTTGAATAAAAACTGATTGAGGCAGTCTATGACTATCATTATCCAATCCTTGTATAAATTTTTTAGTTGGTAAAATTTTACCTCTTGCAATTCCACCTAAGTCAGGGACTAAGCATTCAACTTCTGTAATAGCATTATCAGTGAGCCATTTTTTAAATTTTTCTTTCATAGATAAATTAATTGAAATCTTATTCTTGTTTAGAGAAATAAATTAGATAAAAACATATATTTATTATGTTTAACAAAAATAAAACTTATGAACAACATGATAATGAAAAAATAAGTTTTTATAGGAATTCTGTTGAGGATCTAAACTCTCAAGATTATTTACTTGCTGATATTAATGTTGATATTTGTGTAATTGGTGGGGGTTTAACTGGAATATCAACTGCGTTAAATCTTAGCAAAAAAGGATACTCGGTAGTTTTATGTGAAGCTAGAAAAATAGGTTGGGGTGCTTCTGGACGAAATGGAGGTCAACTTGGTATTGGTATGAGAAAAGATCAATATACAGTTGAGAAGATGTTGGGTTTGAGTCATGCTAAAGAACTATGGAAATTAGGTCTTGAATCAGTAGATGAGGTAAAAACTTTAATCAAAGAATATAATATTAATTGCCATCTTGTTAATGGCATAATGTCTAGTGCATGTTTCCCCAAAGATATTGACGAGTTTAAATTTGAGTTAGAATATATGTCAAAAAATTATAATTCAGATGGTTATAAATTTTTTAATAGTAGTGAAATTAAAAATGAAATTAATTCCGATACTTATTTAGCTGGATTATTAGATACCTATAGTTACCATTTAAATCCATTAAAATTAACTATTGGTTTAGCTAAAATACTTCAAAAGTATAAAGTTAGAATTTATGAAGATACGGCAGTTGAAAATATCTTTGAGAAAAAAGACTCAGTAGAAATTTACACAAAAAAAGGTGTTATAAAATCTAATAAAGTGGTTGTTGCATGTAATGGTTATTTAGATAATTTAATAGGATCCAAAAGAAATAAATTTATGCCAATTAATAATTATATTATTGCAACTGAACCATTGGGAGAAGAGAAGGCAAGAGAAATTATTAAAAATAATTACGCTGTCTGCGATACAAGATTTATGTTAGATTATTATAGATTTTCTGAAGACTGGAGAATGATATTTGGGGGAGGGGAGACTGTAACTTCTAAATTTGTAAAAGACTCTGGGACTTTAAAGTTTGTCAGAAAAAGAATGTTAAAAGTTTTTCCTGAGTTAGAAAAATATAAAATAGATTATTCATGGGGTGGATCTTTAGCGATAACTGTTAATAGGCTTCCTCATTTTGGCACATTAATGAATAATAAATTATTTTATGCTTTTGGATATTCAGGTCACGGTTTAGCCTTGAGTGTTTTAGCAGGTAAATTAATTGCAGAAAAAATTAATGGTAAAGAAGATCGTTTCAATTTTTTCGCTGATATTAATCACATGTCTATACCTTTTGGAAATTTATTACGCAGATCAATTTATTCAACAGCAGTTTTGTATTATAGATTTAGAGATTTTCTTAACGGTTGATTTAATCATCAAAAATTTTACCAGGATTTAAAATACTTTTAGGATCAAAAACTTTTTTTAAATTTTTCATTAAGTCAATTTCATTTGTAGATTTGAATTTTAATAAACTAGTCTTTTTAATTTGCCCTATCCCATGTTCAGCGCTAAAACTACCTCCAAAATCTTCTACTAAGCTATTTATATAAAAATAAATATTATCTCTTATTTGAATATATGATTCACTTGAAATTGATTGAGGTACAATCATATTAAAATGAATATTTCCATCACCAATATGCCCAAATGGATGGAATTGAATGTTCGGCAATATTTTCTTAATATTGTCTTCAGCAACATTAAAGAATTCCTCCATTCTATTAAGTGGAATGGAGATATCATTTGTAATAACTTTACTATTTATTTTATAGGCTTCAACTAAGTCATCTCTAAATTTCCATATTTTTTTTTCCTGATCAATTGAGTTTGGTATTAAAATATCACTTATATTATCTGATATTAATTTAAACTGATCTTCAAATCTATTGTAAAATTTATTTTTACTTTCATATAAATTAAAACGAAACATAATATACCAAGGTAATTCTTTTTTAAAAAAATGTTTTTTTAAATAATTATTTTTTAAACAAATATCGAAAGATAAATTAGGAATTAATTCTGCACTTTCAAGTTTATCATAAAAGAGATCTCTAATCTGTTTAAATGAATCTATGCTAACCTTTAAATTTTTATAGGCAGCAAAAAAAGTAAAACTATCTGATGGTTTAGGATATATTTTTAATAATGCTTTTGAGATTAATCCAAGTGTCCCCTCAGAGTTGCAGATTATAGATTTCAAATCATAACCTGAGTTATTTTTCTTCATTTTAGATAAAGATGTTAAAATAGACCCATCTCCAGAAACAATCTCAAGCCCAATAACATTATCTTTCATGCTCCCATATTTTAAAGCATTTATGCCCCCTGCATTTGTTGCTATATTTCCGCCAATCATACATGAGCCTGATGATGACAAATCTATTGGAAAATATAAGTTTTCTTTATCAAGACATTCTTTAAGCTGATTTAAAATTAAACCAGATTCAACTAAAATAGTTAAATTACTTTTATCAATTTCTATAATTTTATTCATTTTATAAAAATTAATTATAATTTCTTTATTATTATAAGTTGGAACGGAAGCTCCTGTTAAGCTTGTATTTCCAGCTTGAGGGACAATTTTTATATTTTTTGCAAAGCAATATTTAACTATCTGTTTGAGGATACTGACATTTTCAGGAAATATTACACATAAACTTTTATTATTATAAAAACCTCTCCAATCTTTATTGTATTTTTCAAGATCATTTTGATTTGTGATAATATTTTTTTCACCAACAATTAACTTTAATTGTTCAAATAATTTTTTATTCATTTTTGTATGAAGCTCGCTTTAATCTGTCATTAATTGTTTCTCCTAAACCGCTATTAGGTATAGGGGCTACTGCAATACCACTGCACTCAGAATTATCTAGGATATTTAGATAATTATAAAAATTATAACTAGCCTCAATTAAGTTTTCCTCAACACTTAAATTCATATCTTTTATATTTGAAATTAATTGATTTTTTCCAAAATTTAATAAAGCTTCATTTTTTTTTATATAATTTACATTGATTCTTATTGGTTTATTGGGTGAGTAATGTTTTAATTGATTGCCGGGAGATATTTTAGATTTTTCAATCTCAATAATATAATTAAAAAATTTATTTTTTATTTCTTCAATGGTAAGACTTCCCAATCTTAAGATCTTACATCCATTATTTGTAGTTTGAATTACTGTTGACTCTAAGCCTAATACTGATGACCCGCCATCTATGTGAAAAATTTTTTTCAGATTACTGTCTAAATCTGTTATTGAAGTTATAGAAGTTCGTGTTGATATATTTGCACTAGGTGCTGCTAAAGGGAAATCTAATTTTGATAATAGAGAAAGTGCAATCTCATTGTTTGGAATTCTACAACCAACAAATTTTTGATTATTGGAGGTTAAGAGAGATATTTTTGAGTTTTTTTTCTTTTCTAAGATTAAAGTTAATGGGCCAGGCCAAAAAGCTTTTGCTAATTCATAATCTTTATCTTTCAGTATAAAGTTCCTTTCAATATCTTCAATATTAGCAAAATGACATATTAATGGGTTACTAGTCGGCCTTTTTTTTATTTCATAGATAGATTTTATCGCATCTTTATCATTTGCATTTGCCCCAATTCCATACACGGTTTCTGTAGGAAAAATGACAAGTTGCCCATTAAAAAGTCGTTTTTTTGCTTCATCTAATGTTATTTGATGCATATTTTTTTTTAAAATTTGTTTCATATAATACTAAAATTGTTATTATATTAATCATTATTTTATCATGGGTAAAGTTGTAGCATTTTCTAATCAAAAAGGGGGCTCTGGAAAGTCAACTTTGTCAGCAAATATTGCTGTTTTGTGGAGTAATAGCGGTTATAAAGTTGCAGTCATTGATGCTGATCAACAAAAAAGTCTTACCTTTTGGTTATCAGAAAGAAAAAAATACTATGGTGCTGATGATGTTGGGATAGATGCATATAGTTTTGAAACAAGAAATCTTTCTGAAGAAATAAAGAAAATCAAAAAGAAATATGATTTTATAATTATTGATAGTCCTCCAGCAATTACATTTGATACAGTTCAAATTATTAAAGTTTCAAATGGCTTGTTTGTCCCCGTTCAGCCAAGTCCATTAGATCTTATGGCTACTCTACCATTTCTACAAATTGCTCGAGAAGAAAAAAAGAAACCTCTTATAATTTTAAACAGAGTTATGCCAAGAGCGAAATTAACAGATGCAATGATTTTACGATTAAGATATTCTGGAGGTAAAATTGCACGATCTAGAATTTCTAGCAAAGTAATATTTGCTGAAACATTTACAGTTGGAAGAGGAGTTATTGATATTAATATCACTTCTGATGCCGCAAAAGAAATTATTAATGTTGGAAATGAAATTTTAAGAAATCTCTAGAATTAATGAAAAATATAACAACAGTTATTCTTGCTGCAGGTAGAAGTACACGTTTTGTAGCAAAAAAATCAAAGTTAACTCAAGATTTAGCAGGGCTTCCCATAGTCTCACATGTTTACAATACTGCTAAAAAAATTTCAGATAAAAATATAGTAGTTGTATGCAATAAAGAAAATCATGAAGAGTTAAAAAAAATTATACCTGAATGTATTTTAGTTATTCAAAACTCTCAAAAAGGAACTGCTGATGCAATTGAGACAGCTAAGTTATCAATTAAAACTAAAAATTTTATTGTATTATTTGGCGATGTGCCTTTAGTTACTAATTTTTCAATAAAAAAATTAATTAATGCTTTTAAATTAAATAATATAGCAAGTATGGTTTTATTTAAATCTCCAAAACCAAAAGGTTACGGGAGAGTTATCATTAATAATAAAATAATTGAGAAAGTAGTTGAGGAAATTGATACAACAGCATCTGAAAAATTAATTGAATTGTGCAATTCAGGTATAATGATGATTAATAAAGATGTTTTTTTTAAAAACATTAAACTTATTAAGAGTCATAAAAAGAAAAAAGAAAAATTTATAACAGATATTTTTAATATTTATTTTAAACAAAAAATACCATTTATTTATTCTATTTCAACGGAAGAAGAAATGAGCGGTGTTAATAATTTGTTAGATTTTAATAAAGTAGATATGTTGATGCAAAAAAATTTAGTAAGTAAATTTTTAAATAAAGGGGTTCTAATTAAAAGCCCAAAAACTAGTTATTTTAGTTATGATACTAAAATAGAAAAAAAAGTTATTATTGAGGCAAATGTTAATGTTAGAAAAAATGTTTTAATTAAGTCAGGCGCTATTATTAAAAATTTTACTGATTTAGAAGGTGTTATAGTAAAAGAAGATTGCTCTATAGGACCTCATGCAAGGATTAGACCTTTTTCTAAGATTGAAAAAAATTGTAAAATTGGAAATTACGTTGAAGTTAAAAACTCAACCATTGGAAAGAACACGTCAATTAGTCACTTAACCTACGTGGGTGATAGCAAGGTTGGAAATAATGTAAATATTGGAGCTGGTTGTGTTACTTGTAATTACGATGGGGTTAAAAAAAATAAAACTATTATTGGTAATAATTCGTTTATAGGATCAAATACCTCCTTAATAGCTCCTGTAAAAATTGGCAATAATGTTAAAATTGGGGCTGGAAGTGTAATAAATAAGAATATTCCAAGCAATAAACTTGCAATTAGGCGCTCAAAACTTAAAATTTATTAAATTCTTAACCTTTATTCAATATATTAATCTTGTTTAGAGATTCTATTGAGTTTATTAGCCTATTTTAATATGAAATCTCAATGGTCTCCAAATTCATGGCGTTCCAAGCCTGCCAAACATCTACCTATTTATAAGGATAAAAATCTTTTAAAAAGTTCGTTAGATAAAATTAAAAAATTTCCTCCATTAGTTTTTGCGGGAGAAGCTAGGTCGTTAAAATCGAAACTTGCTGATGTCTCTAACGGTAAAGCATTTTTACTGCAGGGTGGCGACTGTGCAGAGAGTTTTGCAGATTTCCATCCAGATAATATAAAAAATTCTTTTAAAGTGATTCTGCAAATGGCTGTTGTATTAACTTTTGGTGCGTCTTGTCCAATTGTAAAAGTTGGAAGAATAGCTGGTCAATTTGCTAAGCCTAGATCATCAGATGAAGAAATAATCAATGGAGTTGAACTTGAGTCTTACAAAGGTGATATAATAAATGGAATTGACTTTACTGAAATTGAAAGAGTACCTAATCCATTAAGATTGATTCAAGCTTATAATCAATCAGCTTCTACATTAAATTTATTGAGAGCTTTTTCTCAAGGAGGGTATGCGAATCTAAACCAAGTACACCAATGGAATTTAAATTTTATAGAAGGTGAAAATGCTAACAAATTTTCTAAGATAGCAGATAGAATTGATGAATGTTTAGGTTTTATGAAAGCATGCGGAATTAATGATAATAATGCAAGACAAATTAATGAAACTGAATTTTTTACTAGTCATGAGGCACTCTTATTAGAATATGAAGAAGCTTTAACTAGAATAGATAGTACTTCAGGTAAATGGTATGATGTTTCAGCTCATATGTTGTGGGTTGGTGACAGAACTCGTCAACTTGATGGAGCGCACATTGAATTTGTAAGAGGTATTGAAAATCCAATTGGAATTAAAGTAGGTCCTAGCACAAATGAAGATGAACTTGTTAAGATTCTTGATTTTATCAATCCAGAAAACGAAGCAGGAAAAATTACTTTAATTTGTCGAATGGGTGCAGATAAAATTGAAAGTCATCTTCCCAAAATTGTTCAAAAAATTATGTTTGAAGGCAAAAAAGTCGTTTGGGCTTGTGATCCAATGCATGGTAATACTATTAAATCCAATACAGGATATAAAACTAGACCAGTTAATAATATTTTTTCTGAAATCCAAAAATTCTTTGCAATTCATAGATCTTTAGGTTCATATCCAGGAGGTATTCATCTTGAAATGACCGGATCAGATGTTACTGAGTGCATGGGAGGTTTGCAACAAATAACTGATGAAGATCTAAAAAATAGATACCATACTTTTTGTGATCCTAGGTTAAATGCCTCTCAATCTCTTGAAATAGCTTTCTTAATTTCTGAATATTTAAAAGATGACAAATTTTTATCTTTAAAATCTTCTCAAATTTAATTTAAAATATAAATTAATAATATGAATTCTGATGAAAAAATTAATTATATCTCAAATTGGATAAATGAATATGCTAGCTCACTTAAATTTCAACCTGCAAGTCTAATTATAGGAGTCTCAGGAGGAATTGATTCTGCTGTAACAAGCACACTCTGTGCCAAAACAGATTTTAAAACTATTGCAATTTCAATGCCAATTAAACAAAATCCTTCACAACATGACTTAAGTCTAAAACATCTAGAATGGTTAAATGCTAATTTTAATAATATTGAGATTATGACTATTGAACTTGATAAAGTTTTTGATACTTTTGAGAATACTATGAAAGATTTTAATAGTAGTTTAGCTTTTGCAAACTCTAGATCTAGATTAAGAATGGTTACTCTTTATCAAATTGCTCAAGCTAAAAAAGGGATTGTGGTTGGGACTGGAAATAAAGTTGAGGATTTTGGTGTAGGATTTTATACTAAGTATGGTGATGGAGGCGTAGATATCTCCCCAATAGCTGATTGTACTAAAACTGATGTATGGAATATGGGTAAATCTCTTGGAATTATTAATGAAATAATTGAAGCACTTCCAACTGATGGACTTTGGGATGATAGCCGTAATGATGAGAGTCAATTAGGTTTAAAGTATGGACAAATTGAGGAAGCAATGGAAAATTCAAATAGTGAATATTTTAAAAAATACTCTGATATAAGAGATTCAAACATACATAAAATGAAACCAATACCGGTATGTACTTTACCAAAAAAATAATATGAAATGTAGATTTGCCCCTAGCCCAACCGGTTTATTACATGTTGGCAATGCAAGGTCTGCTGTATTAAACTGGGCTTATACTAAAAAAAACAATGGTAAGTTTATTTTAAGAATAGATGATACTGATCAAACTAGATCCACTAAAGAATTTGAAAATAAAATTAAAGAAAATCTTTTATGGCTTGGTCTTGACTGGGATGAAACATTTAATCAATCAAATAGAGCAATCAATTATAACTCAAAAATAGATGATCTTAAATCTATAGGTCGCCTATACCCATGCTTTGAAACAGCAGAAGAATTATCTTTAAAAAAGAAATCCTTGCTGTCTGCAGGTAAGCCCCCTATTTATGACAGATCTTCATTATTTATGTCAGAAGATGAAATTAACAAAAAAATAAATTCTGGTTTAAATCCTCATTGGAGATTTAAACTTGATGAAGGTATTATAAAATGGAATGATTTAATTAAAGGTGAAGTAAAATTTGAAACCAAATATTTAAGTGACCCTATCTTAATAAGAGAAGATGGTTCTCTTCTTTACCATTTGCCATCTGTCATTGATGATATTGAAGAGAAAATATCACATATAATAAGAGGGGAAGATCATATTTCTAATACCGCTTTCCACATACAAATTTTTACTTCTTTAAATTCAGAACCTCCTAAATTTGCCCATCATCCATTTTTAACAGATCAAGAAGGAAAAGGTTTTGGAAAGAGGATAGGGAGTTTATCCATTGAGAATTTAAAATCTAATGGATTCGAAGAGATATCAATAATTAATTATTTATTAAATATAGGGTCAAGTGAAGACATCAAGCCAGAAACAGATTTGCAAAAATTAATTGAAAACTTTGATTTAAAAAATATATCAAGTTCTTCTGCTAAATTTTCTGATACTGTTTTAAAATCTCTTAACTCTGATGTTTTAAAAAATTATAGTGTTGAGAAAGTAATTGATAAAATCAGATCAGAAATCAATGGAGTTGACATAGAAAAACTATGGACCTTTTCACAAAATAATATTGTATTTTTAAAAGATATAGAAATATGGTTTAAGGCTATTGAGAATATAATTGACTTTAAAGATTATGATATTCCAGAAATATTAATTAACACAGCAATTGAAAATATTCCTGATGAGCCATTTACATATGACACTTGGGATACTTGGGTTAAATCCATAAGTGTTAAGACGGGATTAAAGGGAAAAAACCTATATATGCCTCTGCGATTAATTTTAACAGGTAAAGAGAAAGGCCCAGAGTTAAAAAACTTTTTACCATTACTTGATAGGCAGACAATTCTTAATAAATTTGGAAAATTATAGAAATATTAATATTATTGTCTAATAGCTAATTTAGATATGAATGATCAAAATAAAATTTATTTATTCGATACTACCTTAAGAGATGGTCAACAAACCACAGGTGTTAATTTTTCTGTAAGTGATAAAATGATCATTGCCAAAAATCTTGATGAATTAGGAATTGATTATATTGAAGGTGGTTGGCCTGGAGCAAATCCTACAGACAACGATTTTTTTTCAAGAGATTTAAATTTCTCAACTTCTAAATTTACAGCTTTTGGCATGACTAGGAGGCCTGGTAGAAGTGCTGATAATGATCCAGGTTTAAATGCACTTGTTAATAGTAATGCAAATACAATTTGCCTAGTAGGTAAATCTTCCTCATATCAAGTTAAAAGTGCTTTAGGTATAACGGAAGAAGAAAATCTTTTAATGTTAAGTGATAGTTTTAATTATTTAAAAAATAAAAATAAAGAATCCATTTATGATGCTGAACATTTTTTTGATGGATTTAAAAATAATAAAGAATACGCAATTGAATGCCTGAATGCTTCTTATAACTCGGGCGTAAGATGGATTGTTTTATGTGATACTAATGGAGGAACCTTACCAAATGAAATATCAGAGATTATTGATGAAGTGAAGAAAGTAATACCATCAGAAAAACTAGGTATTCATGCTCACAATGATACTGAAAATGGCGTAGCTAATGCTTTAGCAGCTATCAATACTGGTGTAAGACATGTTCAAGGAACTATAAATGGTCTTGGTGAAAGGTGTGGAAATACAAATTTAATTTCATTAATACCTTCATTAGTTTTAAAAACAAATTTTAATACAAATATTAGTAAGGATAAATTAAAATCTTTAACTAAAATATCTAATACATTAAGTGATATTTTAAATGAACCTAAGCCAAAAAATTCTCCTTATGTTGGGGAAAACGCTTTTTCACATAAGGGCGGTTTACATGCCTCAGCTGTAGCAAAAGATCCTTCAACTTATGAGCATATTAACCCTGATCTTGTGGGAAACACAAGAAATGTAATTATTTCTGATCAAGCAGGAAAAGCTAATTTATTAAGTCAGCTTGATAAATTATCAATAAAAATTGATAATAATGAACTTAGTCAAATCCTTGAATTAATTAAGCAAAAAGAATCTGAAGGATTTTCCTATGATGTTGCTTTAGCTAGCTTTGAATTACTTGTGAGAAGACACATTGGACAAATTAATGAATATTTTAGCCTCAATAAATTTAGAGTTACTGATGAAAGAAGATGGAATGCTAAAGGTAAATTAGTTACTGACTCAGAAGCAACTGTTCATTTAGAGGTAAAAAATGAAGAAAAAATGACTGTAGGTGTTGGGAATGGACCTGTTAATGCAATCGACAGTGCTCTGCGACAAGCTTTAATAAATTTCTACCCAACTCTTAATGATTTAAAACTTACTGATTATAAGGTCATGATACTTTCTTCGGATAAAGGCACAGGAGCTATAACTAGAGTACATATTGAATCTACTGATGATAGCAAGCGGCATTGGACGACTGTTGGAGTTTCATCAAACATTATTGATGCTTCATATAATGCTATCTATGATAGCATTACTTACAAGCTTTTTAATGATTTAAATAATTAAATTGAAAAAATCAAATCCAACAATTATTTTAGTCAGACCTCAGTTATCTGAAAATATTGGAATGGCTGCAAGAGCTATGGACAATTTTGGTTTATCTAAACTTTCTATTGTTAGTCCAAGAGATGGATGGCCAAGTAACAAAGCTAAAGATACATCTAAACATGGAATTAAAATAATTACTAATGCTAAGATATTTAATAATTTAGAAGAATCTCTAAAAGATTATAATTTTGTAATTGCCACCTCAAATAGAAAACGTTTTTTGACAAAAAAAACTTATAATGATTTCAATATTTTTAAAAAAAATATTTATGAGCATAACAAAGTTGCAATTTTATTTGGTCCTGAAAATTCAGGTTTGTCTAATCATGATCTAAGGTTAGCAAATTTTATTTTTACTATACCAACAGCAAATAGTAATAAATCTATTAATCTCTCACATGCAGTTACCCTAATATCTCATGCATTATTCAATTTTAATTCAACTATAGATAGCTCAGATAAAATAATGAAATCAGATAAAGTAACAAAACTAGATCTATCTAATTATTTAGATTTTTTGATTAAGGACTTGGAATCTAAGGATTTTTTTAATCCAGTTGAAAAAAAAGAAAGTATGATTGATAATATTTATTCAATTTATAATAAAATTGATTTGTCTAAAAAAGAGTTAAGGATGCTATGGGGTATGCATAAAAAGCTTAAAAACCAGCCAAAATCATGATATATTCGATTTGACATCAATAAATTAATCTCTATATACCCCTTAATTAATGACAAACAGAACATCGGCAAAACATAAAATTGACAGAAGATTAGGCTGTAATCTTTGGGGTAGACCCAAAAGTCCTTTTAACAAACGTAATACTAAGCCAGGTCAACATGGAGCTATGGCTCTAAGAAAAAAACAATCTGACTATGGTAAGCAGTTATTTGCTAAGCAAAAACTTAAGTTTTACTATGGCGACTTGACTGAAAAACAATTTAAAAGCATTTTTACAAAAGCTTCAAATACTAAAGGTGATACTAGTGAAATATTAATTGAACTTCTTGAAAGAAGACTAGATGCAATTGTTTATAGAATGAAATTTGTACCTACTATTTTTGCTGCTAGACAGCTAGTTAACCATGGTCATGTTAAAGTAAATGGAAAAAGAGTTAATATACCTTCTTATTCTGTAAAGGATGGTGACGAGATTTCTTTAAAAGACTCAAGCAAAGAAATTAACTTAGTTCAAGAAGCAATTGTTTCTCAAGAAAGAGAAATACCTGAATACATAGAAGTTGATATTAAAGAGTTTAAAGGCAGATTTTTAAGATCCCCTTTGATACATCATGTTCCTTATCCAGTTACGATGGAGCCAAATCTCGTTATTGAATTTTATTCAAGATAAATTTATTTCTTTTTAATAGCATCATATATAAAGATGCTAACACCTATCCAAATTATCATAAAAGCTAAGAATTTATAATTATTCATGTACTCTCCTAAAACATAAACAGAGGTTATAAAATGAAAACTAGGGGCTATATAAAATAATACACCTGCTAATCCTAAAGGTATATATTTGAGACCAAGATTAAACAAAAACAAAGGTATTATTGTTACTATTCCTGTAAAAAATAACATTATTGAATTGTAATTTAAATTGTAAGTAAAGAAACCAGTCTCTGAAACACCTAAGAAAACTAAGTAGGGAAGAGCAAATAAAGTAATTAAACCTGACTCAAATAGCAATCCTAAAGCTGGAGGAACTTGAATTTGTTTTCTAAGCAAACTATACACCCCCCAAGTAGTTCCAATTAAAATGGCAATATAAGGAAAGTGATCTGAGCTAAAAACTAGTATCAAACATGAAAAAAACATCAATAATACTGAAATAACTTTTCTAAAATTTAATTTTTCACTTAAAAATAGATAACCTAGGGAAATGCTGATCATGGGTGTTAAAAAATATCCTAATGAAGTATCTTGAACCTTCCCAATATTAACAGAATAAATAAAGCCTAACCAATTTGTAGCAATTAATAATGCAGTAATGCTTAAAATAATAATTTTTTTTGGAAATTTAAATAGGAGAAAAAAATCTTTTATTCCATTAAATAAAGTTAAAGATATGAAAAGTACTACGAAAGACCATAAACCTCTATGCATAGCAACTTCAAATGATGGGATGTATTTTATCTCATTAAAAAAAAGAGGCTGGGGCATGCCCCACCAAATGGATGCTAAGCAGGCATAAAAAACGCCTCTTGAAAAAAAATTCAAATTAAGAGGGCTTTACGTCAATTCCTCGACTGCTTAATAATTTAGTTAGTTCACCAGTTTCGTGCATCTCTTTTACAATATCGCACCCACCAATAAATTCTTCCTTTACATATAACTGGGGTATAGTTGGCCAATTTGAAAATTTTTTAATTCCTTCTCTCATTTCATCGCTATCCAAAACATTAACACTGTTAAATTTTATATTTAAATCTGATAGAACTTTAATAACTGCTGCAGAAAAACCACACATAGGAAAAACAGGCGTTCCCTTCATAAACAAAACTACATCATTTGATTTAATTTCATTTTTAATATTCTCAGATATGTCAATAATATTATTTTCTTCCATATTTACTCCGTTTTAGTTTTAAGCATTAATGCGTGCAGTTCATTGCCCATTTTTCCCTCTAATGAGTCGTAAACCATTTTATGTTGCTGAACTTTAGTTTTTCCCTCAAATGATTTTGAAATAACGGTTGCACTATAATGATCGCCATCACCTCTTAAATCCTCAATAGTAATAATAGAATCAGGAATACTATTTTTAATATATTTTTCCAGATCTTCTTTTGATAAAGGCATAATTTACATATAGTTATTAAATATTGAAAAATAAAGACTATTTAATTTTATTTTTAAATATCCAATCTATCTGATTTTTTTTTGTATCATCTTTCATAATATCTTTAAGTTCTTGTTTGGAGATATGTTTTAATAAAGTTTCGTCATTTTTGAGAATATCATAAAAGTTTTTATTATTATTCCATGCTTCCATTGCATTTTTTTGAATGATAGAGTAAGCGAGTTGTCTTAATATCCCTTTTTGAGTTAATTTAAGGAGTAGTTTTTGACTTTTATGAAGTCCTCCTAATAAGTTTAAATTTTTACTCATATTTTTAGGATATACTTTCATAGTAGTAATGATCTCATTGAGTCTGTTAAGTGAGAAATCTAGAGCAATAGAAATGTCAGGAGCCATAATTCTTTCAACACTAGAATGACTTATATCTCTCTCGTGCCATAGAACAATGTTTTCCATTGCTGGCATTACTGCACTTCGAATATATCTAGCTAATCCAGTTAAATTTTCACTTAAAATTGGATTTCTTTTATGAGGCATAGCAGATGAGCCTTTTTGTTTTGGATTAAACCTTTCTTCTACTTCTAATATCTCAGTTCTTTGTAAATGTCTTATCTCAACTGCAAGACGTTCTATTGAGGAGCCTATAATACCTAGAACAGAAAAAAAGAAAGCATGTCTATCTCTTGGAATAACTTGAGTTGAAACATCTTCACATTTCAATTTTAATTTTTTAGCAACATATTTTTCTACTTTAGGATCTATACTATCATAAGTACCTACTGGTCCAGAGATAGAACAAATACTTATTTCATCAATTGCAAGATCTAGCCTTTTTAAATTTCTCTTAAATTCATTGTAGAACGATCCAAGCTTTAAACCAAAAGTAATAGGTTCAGCATGTATCCCATGACTTCTACCTATCATTATAGTTTTTTTATATTTTAGCGACTTAGATTTTAAGTTTTTTAACAGAGTGGTAAGTTCTTTACGAATTATTTCCCCTGTTTGTTTTAATTGAATAGAAAACCCAGTATCAATAATATCACTTGAGGTAACTCCATGATGAAAGTACTTTGATTGCTTTCCAATATATTTGCTTACATTATCAATATAAGCATTAACATCATGCTTGGTTAGTTTTTCTAATTTGTTAATTTCATTAACGTTAAATTTTGCTTTTTTTCTTATCTCTTTGGCAGCAATTTTAGGTATTACTCCAATATCTGAAAGTTTCTCCGCGATGAGTATTTCAATATTTGTCCAAATTTTAAATTTATTTTCTAATGTCCATATATTTTCTATTTTAGGTCTATTGTATCTTGGTATCATATTGTTTTTTATAAATCATTAATTGGAAAATCTGTATTATTATTTGATAATGTAAATATTTCATTACCATTTTCTGTAATTCCAATAGTGTGTTCAAACTGCGCTGATAAAGATTTATCCTTAGTAACCGCTGTCCATCCGTCATTTAATATTTTGATTTTCCAGTCACCTAAATTAATCATCGGCTCAATCGTAAAAAACATCCCTGGCTTTAACTCAGGTCCTTCGCCAAAATTACCAAAATGAAGGACGCTAGGTGGTGTATGAAATTCCTTACCAATACCATGACCACAAAAATCTCTTACAACAGAATATTTTTTTGACTCTGCGTATTCTTGTATTTTATAACCTATATCCCCCAAATGGTTGCCTGGCTGAGCCTCTTTGATACCAATATGAAGGCATTCATAAGTAATCTTCATTAAATCCCAATTTTTTTTATTTGTTTTACCCGCAACAAACATTCTAGAGCTGTCTCCGTACCAGCCATTAAGAATCACTGTGACATCAATATTTACAATATCTCCATTATTTAATATTTTTTTTTCATTAGGAATGCCATGACAAACAACGTGATTTACTGATGTGCATACAGATTTTGGAAAACCTTTATAATTTAATGGTGCTGGTATCGCATTATTTTTAATAATAAGATCATGACAAAAATCATTTATCTCTAAAGTAGATATACCTGTTTGAATTAGTTCATAAAGTTGATCCAATATGTGAGCAGCCAATCTTCCTGCTTCTCGCATTTTTTTAAAATCATCTTTATGATATATGGGAATACTATTGTTCATTAATTAATATTCTATTTAATGTTTTTATTTGTTAAATAACAGAATAAATATAGAAAATAAATATATGAGTATTTTTTCAGCAGGAATTTTAATTATTGGTGACGAAATTTTATCTGGAAGAACTCAGGATACAAATGCAAATTTTATTGCAAAAAACTTAGTCTCTTCGGGAATTAAACTTGAGGAAATAAGAGTAATTCAGGATAATAAAAAAATTATTATAGACTCAGCAAAGCTATTTAGTAAAAAATATAATTATGTATTCACAACTGGTGGCATTGGCCCTACTCATGACGATATAACTTCTGAAAGTCTTGCAGATGCTTTTGATAAAAAATACGAAATAAACTCTGAGGCATTTAATATATTAGAAAAATATTATCCTAAAGGTGAGTTTAATGTTAGTCGTCAAAAAATGGCTAAAATGCCAAGCGATGTTGAATTAATATATAACCCTATGACTGCAGCACCTGGATTTAAACTGAACAATGTTTTTGTTTTACCTGGTGTTCCAAAAATTATGGAACAAATGTTTGTGACTGTTCTAAAAAATTTAACAAAAGGTAAGCCAAAAAAAATAATAACAATTAATACAAATTTATACGAGAGTAAAATCGCACCTTTTTTAAAAGATATTCAGGAACAATATCAAGAATGTGCAATTGGCAGTTATCCTTATTTTAATTTTTTGTCTAAGACAGGTGGAGTTAATATTGTTATATCTTCATGGACTATGTTTTCCTTAGATGAAATAGAAAAAGATATTATAGAGATGATAAGATTTAATGGTGGAAATTACTCTATTGTCTGATATTAGCTCTAATAATTGGCCTCGTGATGGAATGGTAGACATAGCGGACTTAAAATCCGTGCCCTTATGGGAGTGCCGGTTCAAGTCCGGCCGAGGCTACCAATTTCTTAAAAACCATGTTTAGTTTTGTAACCTTAGGAACAAATAATCTCTTAAAGAGCCAATTTTTTTATGATCAATTACTTCAATCCATTAATATTATTAATGTTGTAGAAACTGAAAGGTATATTGGCTATGCTAAAAAAGATTCATTAGATAAGGTTGAATTTTATATAATGATGCCTCATAATAAAAAAGAAGCCAGTTTTGGTAATGGTGCAATGATTACATTTAGCGTTGATTCAATGGAAAGAGTCAGTGATTTTTATGATTTAGCATTAAGTCTAGGGGCTACTGATGAAGGATTGCCAGGACCAAGACATGATGAGCATTATTATGCGTATTTCAGAGACTTAGATGGAAATAAAATATGTGCTTATTGCTCAGATTAATTCTAATATTGAAATTGTTCGTTTAATATTTTATCTTCTATAGAGTGATTGTTATCAAATAAAATTTTACAACTTTTATCATTAGATGATTGAATTGTTACCTCTTTAATATTTCTAAATTCTATATTATCGGCTGTTACACTTGCTTGCCTGTCTTTAAAATTTAGAACATTAATCTTAATTATACTTTTTTCTGAAAGTAGGGCGCCTCTCCATCTTCTAGGTCGAAAGGCACTAATGGGTGTTAAAGCTAATAGTTTAGAATCTAAAGGTAATATACTACCATGAGCTGATAAATTATAAGCCGTACTCCCTGCAGAAGTTGAAACAAGCACCCCATCACAAATTAGTTCATTCATTCTTGTGACATTATTTATTTTAATTTGAAATTTAGATGCTTGGTGGCTTTGTCTCATCAATGACACCTCGTTATAAGCAATTGACTCATGTTCATTATTACTCACATCTATTGCTATCATTTTTAAGGGGTTTAAATTTGTTGATTTTGAATTGTTAATTAATTCATCCAAATTTTTATTACTCGTTGAATTCATTAAAAAACCAACTGAGCCGTAGTTGATACCAAAGAAAGGTTTATCTAGTTTATTAAAGTCGTGAAGGGTTTTTAATAAAATACCATCTCCTCCAATAGGTACAATAACATCAGCCAATTCTGGTTCAGTTTGACTATAAGAATTTATATATTCCTTTTTCGCCTTATTTGCCTCTACTGTATTTGATGATATAAAATGATACTTCATTAGCCGCCTGTCTCATTCATATGTCTTATAATATAAGGCTTTACCTCAGGGTTAATTATAAAGTCATGTCTTTTTGGCTTCACACTTAGAGCAAATCTAATTTTTTCTTTTATATAGTCATCACCTCTATCAGTTCTTAAAATTTCTCTAAAATCAACAAATTCATTTTGCCCAAGGCACATGTATAATTTACCAGTGCTAGATATTCTTACTCTATTGCATGATGCGCAAAAATTATTTGATAAAGGTGTTATAAACCCAACTTTTATATTGAGCTTGCTGCTAGTGTAATATTGTGAAGGTCCTCCAGTTTTATGTGAAGATTTTTCAAAATTAAATATATTTTCTAAATTGTTATAAATTTTATCTAAGCTTACAAACTGCATATGCCTTGGCATGTCTGTATCACTCATTGGCATAACTTCAATAAAGGTAAGGTCTATTAATTTATTATTACACCAATTTATAAGTTCTTTAGTTTGATCATCATTAAAATTTTTGAAAACTACAGTATTTATCTTCACTTTAATATTATGTTTAATTGCCTCTTCAATACCCTCTATAACATTAGCTAGTTTTCCAAATCTTGTAATCTCTTTATATTTTTCTTCAATGATTGTATCTAAAGATACATTAATTCTATTAATGCCATTTTGTTTTAAGTCTTTTGCATATTTTTTTAACAAGCTACCATTAGTTGTTAAAGTAATTTCTTTTAAATTAGTAGTTGATTTTTTTTTATTTAAATTTTTTATTAATGTTAAGACATCTTTTCTAACAAGAGGTTCCCCGCCAGTTAATCTTATTTTTTCTACACCAAGTTCAATAAAATTATCACAAAGTCTCTCTATTTCCTCCAAACTTAAAACTTCATTTTTTGGAAGAAAATTCATTTTTTCTTTCATGCAATAAACACATCGTAAATCACACCTGTCCGTAACTGATACTCTTAGGTAGTTTATTTTTCTTAAAAATTGATCAACTAGTTGCATTTATATTAATTATTTCAAGATTGATTTTAGATAGATTAATTGTTTTTTTCCCAACATTTTCAAAGTTAACTGTAATAAAATTATTTATTGAAGATTGAATTTGACCAATACCCCATTCATTTTTCATATCTGGGTTTATCACAAAGACGCCAGGCGTGAAAAGACTAGAGTAATTTTCATTCATAATAATGTTTATATATTATTTAGATTAATTTAATCTTTTTTCAGCTTTTTCGTGCATCTCTTGTGCCTCTAAGCTCAATGTGGCAACAGGACGTGCTTCTAATCTTTTTAAACCTATAGGTTCTCCAGTTTCATTGCAGTACCCATAAGTACCATCTTCAATTCTTTGTAATGCAGAGTTGATTTTATTAATTAATTTTCTTTCCCTATCTCTAGTTCTTAATTCAAATGAACGATCTATTTCTTCAGAGGCTCTATCTGTAATATCAGGCTTAGCTTCATTGTCTGATTGTAAATTACTTAGTGTTTGATTAGATTCTTTTAAAAGCTCATCTTTCCAGTTTAATAGTTTTTGCTTGAAGTATTCCTTCATTTTAGCATTCATGAACTTTTCTTTTTGCGTCGGTTTGTAAGTTTTTGATATTTTTGCCATAATTTTTAACTCGGATCGATTTATCAAAAGAAATATATAATACAAGATTTATATCAAAAAAAAAATTATCTCTATTTATCAATTAATAATATTCTTTTTCATAAAGAACAAAAATAGAACTTTTAAAATGAGAACAAAACGTGTACAAAAAAACATGATTTGCAAGAATCTTAATAAAAAACTAACAATTATTGGAGAAAACAATGTCTCAAACTAAATTAAAAGTAATAGAGAATAATACAATGGATAAAGAAAATAGAAGTAAATCACTAGAAGCTGCCGTTAGTTTAATTGAGAAAAACTACGGAAAAGGCTCAATTATGAAGCTAGGATCAAAAGCTAATGTAGATATAGAGTCTATATCAACTGGATCTCTTGGTTTAGATATTGCCTTAGGTATAGGCGGTGTCCCTAAAGGTAGAATAGTTGAAATATATGGACCTGAAAGTTCAGGAAAAACTACATTAGCAACACATATTGTAGCTGAGTCACAAAAAAAAGGTGGTAATTGCGCATTCATAGATGCTGAGCATGCTCTGGATCCTGCATATGCAAAAAAATTAGGAGTAAACTTAGAAGAACTATTAATATCTCAACCAGATACGGGTGAGCAAGGTTTAGAAATTGCTGATTCTTTAATTAAATCTGGAGGAATTGATGTTCTCGTCATTGACTCTGTAGCTGCACTTGTGCCAAGAGCTGAACTTGAAGGGGATATGGGGGACTCTTTACCGGGACTCCAAGCTAGATTAATGAGTCAGGCTTTAAGAAAACTAACAAGTTCTATAGCTCAATCTAATACATTAGTGGTATTTATAAATCAGTTAAGAATGAAAATCGGTGTTATGTTTGGAAGTCCTGAAACAACCACAGGTGGTAATGCTCTAAAATTTTACTCTTCTGTAAGAATGGATATAAGAAGAATTGGGGCTATAAAAGATAAGGATGAAATTATTGGAAACCAAACAAGGGTTAAAATAGTTAAAAATAAAGTTGCTCCTCCATTTAAAGTTGTTGAGTTTGACATTATGTACGGTGAAGGTATTTCTAAACTTGGTGAACTTGTTGATTTAGGTGTTAAGGCTGAAATTATTGATAAGGCTGGTTCTTGGTTTGCTTATAAGGATCAAAAAATTGGTCAAGGAAGAGAGAATGTAAAAAATTTTCTCAGAGATAATCCTTCTATTGCAAAAGAAGTTGAAAGTAGAATTCTTGAAAATGCTGGCATAGTGGAAAAAGCTATGATGGAAGGCGACGTTGAGCCCAAGAACAAGTCAGATAAAGATAAAGCTGAAGAATAGATAATTTATTTTTATAAATTAATAAAAGGGGTTTTAAAAACCCCTTTTTTTTGTATTAGACATACCAAAAATCACATTATAATACGTAATGATGAATTCTAGTGAAATTAGAACAACATTTTTGAACTATTTTAATAAAAATGGACATAAGATAATTCACTCCAGTCCACTTGTTCCTCACAACGACCCCACTTTAATGTTTGCTAACTCTGGAATGGTTCAGTTCAAGAATATTTTTACTGGTAAAGAAAAAAGAAATTATAATAGAGCTGTTACTTCCCAAAAATGTGTAAGAGCAGGAGGTAAACATAATGATTTAGAAAATGTTGGCTATACGGCTAGACACCATACATTTTTTGAAATGTTAGGAAATTTTTCATTTGGTGATTATTTTAAAGATAATGCTATCGAATTTGCTTGGAATTTAATAACGAAAGAGTTTGGTATAGATAAAAGTAAATTACTAGTTACTGTTTATAATGAGGATGATGATGCCTACAACTATTGGAAAAAAATAGCGGGTTTAAGCGATGATAAAATTATAAAGATAAATACATCTGATAACTTCTGGTCAATGGGTGATACTGGTCCATGCGGCCCATGTTCGGAAATATTTTATGATCATGGTTCTAAATATCCTGGAGGTCCACCTGGAAGTCCTGATGAAGAAGGGGATCGATTTATAGAAATTTGGAATTTAGTTTTTATGCAATATGAGCAAATAAGCTCAAATGAAAGGGTTAATTTACCTAAACCCTCTATTGATACAGGTATGGGTTTAGAACGTATCTCAGCGTTATTAAATGGAACAAATGACAATTATAAAACTGATCTTTTTATTCCTCTAATAAATAAATCTATTGATTTATTGAATGATGATAGTCAAGAATCAAGTCCAAGCCATAGAGTAATATCAGATCACTTAAGGTCATCATCTTTTTTATTAGCTGATGGTGTAACTCCTTCAAATGAAGGAAGAGGTTATGTTTTGAGAAGGATTATGAGAAGAGGAATGCGACACGCTCATTCTTTAGGAAATAAAGATCCTGTTTTTCACAAAATTTTTCCAACATTGCTAGATTGCTTTAAAGATTCATATCCAGAGTTAGTTAGGGCAAAAGACTTAATATTAAATACTTTTATCAATGAGGAGACAAAATTTAAAGAGACTGTTGAGAAAGGTTTAAAAATATTAGAGTATGAGGTTAGTTTATCGCCAAAAATACTTAACGGAGATATTGCATTTAAATTATATGATACCTATGGATTCCCATTAGATTTAACACAGGATTATCTTAAGTCAAAAAATATTGAAGTTGATACCAATTCATTTAATCTTAAAATGAAAGAACAAAAAGATAGAGCTCGCAAAAGCTGGAAAGGTACAGGGGATCAAGAGGATCAAAAGAAATGGTTTGAGATCACAGAAAATTTAATTTCTACAGAATTTCTTGGCTATGAAAATATCGAATCTGAGAGTGAAATTATATCTATTGTTCAAAATGATAATAAGGTCAATAAAATTTTAAATGAGCAGGAAGGGATTATTATATTAAATCAAACACCTTTTTATGGGGAAAGTGGTGGTCAAGTAGGAGATAGTGGTAAAATCATATTTGAACATAATGAATTTGAGGTTACCTCTACATCAAAAATTTTTGGCTCTTTCTTTTTACACTTTGGGATTGTTAGAAATGGTAATTTTTCTTTGGGTGATAGTGTAACAGCTACAATAGATCATCTTAAAAGGGACTTAATAAAATGTAATCATTCTTCAACTCATTTATTACATTCTTCCTTAAGAAAAATTATCGGTAATCATGTTTCACAAAAAGGATCTTTGGTTAATAGCGAGAAGTTAAGATTTGATTTTAGTCATAATGAGATCATAAGTAAAAATGATATTATTAAGATTGAAAATCTTGTTAATATTCAAATCAAGAGTAATTCTTCTGTAAACACAAGGATAATAGATCATCAAAAAGCTATTAATGAGGGTGCTATGGCACTTTTTGGTGAGAAATATGGTGATGAAGTTAGAGTTGTATCTATGGGCTCTTTGGATAATAATATATTCTCAAAAGAGCTTTGTGGAGGAACGCATGTTTCCAATGTTAGTGATATAGAAAAATTTAAAATTATAAATCAAACAAGTGTTGCGTCAGGTATTAGAAGGATAGAAGCTATTACTAATAAATCTGTAGCTGAGTATATTGCTGAACAGAGTAAATTATTAAAAATTAAAACAGATGAAGATATAAAAAAAATTGAAGAATTAATTCAAGAAATTAATGTAATTGATTCAAAGTTTTCATATAAATATAATATTAATGAAGATCTAAGTTTATCTATAAAAAATTTACGTAAAATTCTAGATGCAAAAACACAAAATCAAAATAAAGATTCTACAAGTCAAAATATAGTTAATGAAAAAATAAATAATATTGATTTTGTTTATTTAATTGCAGAAAATTATCCTTCAAAATCTTTAAAGGAATTTGTTGATATTCAAAAAAATAAGTTTAAAAAAAATTGTGTATCTTTAATAGTTACAAAAAATAATGATAAAGTTTCAATAGTCCTTGGTGCAACCGATGATTTAATTGATAATTTTAATTCATCTAGTATTATTCAGGATATATCTAAATTACTTGGAGGAAAGGGTGGTGGGGGTCGTAAAGATCTTGCTCAAGCCGGTGGTTCAAGTTTAGAAAATATTAATGAGGCAATTAATAAAGTTAAAAAAAGTTTAGATTTTTAATTATTTTCTAAATTTGTTTTTAAGGCTTCAAGAAAGGCTTGAGTATTTAGCCATTCCTGATCAGAATTAATTAAAATAGCTAAATCTTTTGTCATCTTACCTGATTCAACTGTATCAATACAAGTTTTCTCTAGTTTTTTAGAAAATCTCATGAGTTCTTCATTTCCATCAAATTCTCCTCTGAAATGAAGACCTCTTGTCCAAGCAAAAATTGATGCTATTGGGTTTGTTGATGTTTCTATTCCTTTTTGATGGTTTCTAAAGTGTCTTGTAACAGTCCCGTGTGCTGCTTCAGATTCTACAGTTTGTCCATCAGGTGTCATTAACACACTTGTCATTAATCCTAGGGATCCATAACCTTGAGCAACTGAGTCTGATTGCACATCCCCGTCATAGTTTTTGCATGCCCAAATGAAATTACCTTCCCATTTTAAAGCAGTTGCAACCATGTCATCTATTAATCTATGTTCGTAAACTAAATTTTTTTCTTTAAATTTTTCCGCGAATTCACTTTGAAAAATATTTTCAAATAAATCTTTAAACCTTCCATCATAAATTTTTAAAATAGTATTTTTAGTTGATAGATAAACTGGCCAACCTAAGTTTAGTCCATAGTTGAAGCATGCTCTAGCAAAATCAATAATTGACTGATCTAAATTATACATTGAAAGGGCTATGCCTTCTTTCTCAAAATTATATACATCTTTTGTAAAACCTTCACTTCCATCTGAAGGCTCAAAAACCATTTTTAATTTACCAGGCTTATTAATAAGGGTGTCTGTTGCTCTATATTGATCCCCGAATGCATGCCTAGCAACAACTATAGGCTTGTTCCAGTTTGTAACAATTCTTGGAACATTTTGACATATAATGGGCTGTCTAAAAATTGTCCCACCTAAAATATTTCTTAAAGTTCCATTTGGTGAACGCCACATTTTTTTTAGATTAAATTCTTTAACCCTATCCTCATCTGGAGTGATTGTTGCACATTTGATTCCTACCCCATATTTCTTAACAGCTTCTGCAGCATCTATAGTTATTTGATCATTTGTGTCATCACGGCTTTTTACTCCCAAATCATAGTATTTTATATCTAGATCAACATAAGGAAGAATTAGCTTATCTTTAATAAACTCCCAAATGACTCTAGTCATTTCATCTCCATCCATCTCAACGATTGGATTTTTAACTTTTATTTTATCCATGAATTAAATATTTTTTTTAATTGTTTTGGGTTCTCTATAACTACAAACTGTTTTTGTAAATTTTTATTTCCAAATTTATTATCAACTATTTTATCAAATTGTTTTAACAAAGGTGACCAGTAATTATTAAAATTTAAAAATATAATTGGCTTATTATGAAGTTTAAGCATTTTCCATGATAGAACCTCTATCACTTCCTCTAATGTGCCAGTACCACCTGGTAATATTAAAAATGCATCACCTAATTTAAACAATTGGTCTTTTCTTTTAGTCATACTTGTAACTATTTTTAAGTTTGTTAGATTTAGATTTTTTTTTTCTTTTTTAACTAAAAATTTAGGAATTATACCTATAACTTCTTTTTTTAAGCTTATTAATCTTCTGGCAATTTCACCCATAAGACCAACATTGCCACCACCATAAATAACTTTAATATTATAATTTGATATAATTTCAGCTGTTTCTTTAGCCATAACATACATTTCTTGCTTTAAATTATCTGACGCAGAACAGTAAATTGTTAGAGATTTTATTTTCATAATTCTGTAATAGCTTCTTTATATATGCAATTAAAAATACACAATGAAGGATGGGTCTATTTTGTTATTAGTTGTCTGATAACGATCATAATTATACCTTTCTATACAATTTTAGGTATTTTATTATGCATTTTATCTGCCTATATCTTTTACTTCTTTAGGGACCCAGTAAGGTCTATTCCTGGGGAAAAAGTCATTGTATCTCCTGCTGACGGCCTAGTTACTTTTATTGGAATAACCAAAAACCCTTTAAATGATGAAACTGATCAAAATAGTTATAAAAAGATTAGTATTTTCCTGAGTGTTTTTGATGTCCATGTTAATAGAATGCCTGTTGATGCTAAAATATCTCAAATTAAATATATTCCTGGAAAATTTATTAATGCAACTTTAGATAAATCAAGTGAAGAAAATGAAAGAAATGTTATATTAGCTGAAAATAATAATGATAAATTTTATATAGTGCAGATAGCAGGTTTAATTGCACGCAGAATTGTATGTAGCATTAAAAATAATCAAGAAGTAAATAAAGGTGATAGAATTGGTATAATCAAATTTGGGAGTAGGGTTGATTTATATTTACCTGAAAATTATAATATTTTGGTTACAAAAGATCAAAGAGTTGTTGGGGGAGAAACTATTATTTCTAATCCTAATGATATTAAAGATATTAAAACTAATATTTTAAAATGATAGAACAAAATATAATTGTAAAATACGTCCCTAATTTTGTAACCTTATTATCACTAAGCAGTGGCTTTACCTCAATAAGTTTTTCATTAAATAAAGAATGGGAGATAGCAATATATCTAATATTACTTGCTACAGTTTTTGATTTTTTTGATGGATGGTTTGCTAGAAAACTAAAAAGTGGATCAAATTTTGGAGCGGAATTAGACTCATTAAGTGATTTTGTTTCATTTGGAGTTGCTCCAAGTGTTCTTATATATTTGTGGTCTACAAATTCATTAGGTTCGCTAGGCTGGGGGGCTACATTATTTTTTGTAATTTGCAGTTCTCTTAGATTAGCAAGGTTTACTGCTGATATTTATATAACTAATAAGCCCATTGATGATAATGAATATTTTGTAGGTATCCCATCCCCAGCTGCGGCTGGACTAATTCTTTTGCCTTTATTTATTTTTTTTGAATTTAATATAGAATTTATTAAAAATGAATATTTAAATTTATTTAGCACTATATTTGTTGGTTTTATGATGATTAGTAAAATACCAACTTTATCTTTAAAAAAAATAAACATTAATCAAAAATTTAAAACATGGATAATTTTGATATTTGTTTTTATTAGTGTTGCTTTAGTTTCCAAAATTTGGTTAACGTTAATATTAATGTTTGGTAGTTATATCGCGTCAATATTTTTTACAATTCTAAAGAATAGAAAGACTAAGCAGTAACTTTTTTTCTATACCAATTAACAATATTTTCTTTTAACATTAATGCAGAGGGTGTAACTATTAATGTTAGAATTGTAGCAAATATTAAGCCAAAAACTATAGCTGTTGATAGTTGAACCCACCATTGAGTGTCTGGAGAGCCTCTTGTTACTTCTCTTGTTACAAAGTCGATATTTGTCATAGTTACCATTGGTAGTAATCCAAGAACCGTAGTTGTTGTTGTAAGTAAAACTGGACGCAATCTTTGAGCTCCTGTCTTAATTATAGCCTCTTTAACATTATCAGTTTTATTTTTTAGGTAATCAAAAGTATCAATAAGGATTATGTTATTATTAACTACTATTCCAGCTAGTGCTATTACACCAACCCCTGTCATTACAATTCCAAATGCTTGGCCTGTTATCATTAAACCTATTAAAACACCTGCTGTAGACATTACTACAGCAAAGAGTATTAAGAGACCACTGTAGAAACTGTTAAACTGAAGTAATAAGATCATTAACATCATAAATAATGCCACACTAAATGCTTTAGTTAGAAATGCTTGAGCTTCCTGTTGATCCTGATTTTCTCCGATTAGTTCAGCTTTAACATTACTGTTTAAATTATATCGTGGCAAGTCTGTCATTAATTTACCTTTAATAAATGGTGCTTCTTTTGTAATTCCAAGAACATAATTTAATTCTTTAACTTTAAAGTCTGCAAAGACCCCTGGCTTAACGTCAGCCTGAATATTTATTGCGTTTTTGGAGTCAACTCTTACAATATTTCCAGTTGTATTTGCGGCTTTGATTGTTACAAAATTTGATATAGGGACTAGGCCATTAAGAGTAGAAATTCTTAGATTATTTATTGTATTAAGAGTTCTCCCTTCGTTTGGATATCTTAAATACATCGGTATACTATCATTAGAGTCATCAGGTCTATATTCTCCTAGCTTAAGGCCATTTGTAGCAAGTTTAATAACATTACCAATTGAGCTAATATTAATACCAAATTTTGCAGCTTGTTTTCTATCTACATTTATTTTCCATTCAATTCCTGGAGCTGGTAAATTATCCTCTACATTCATAAGCTCTGGGTATGTTTCAATAAATTTCTTTAATTTAGCTGACTCAAGTAGCAATAGTTTTTTATTATTGCTTGTTAATTTTATATTAACTGGCTTACCCGAAGAAGGACCACCTTCTTGTTCTCTTGTTTCTACTTTTATTCCTTTTATAGATTTTGTAGCGTTTATAATTTCTTCTAAAATTATTAGAGAAGGCCTTCTCTTATTCCAGTCATTATACTCTAAACTAATAGAGCCAATAAAATCCTCTGATGCTTCAGATTGTTCTGAAACGTTACCACTTAGAGAGTATATACTTTTAAATTCTTTGTTTCTATCTTGAATTTTAATTATAATATTTTCTACTCTACCAACATAATCTTTTTTCTCTTGTACGGATAAGTTTCCTCTAGCAAAAACAACAATTTTAGCAAGATCAGGTTCTATAGATGGGAAAAACTCAACACCTGCTCCAATTCTTGTATAAGAAAAATTAACGGCAATTAAAATTATAATAGCAGATAAGATTACTTTAGCAGGATGGTTCAGTAAAAAACTAATTAATTTTACATATATACCAATAAAACCTTTAATATTTGTGACAGAAATATTTGACTCTGAAGATAATATTTTAGATGCTTCAGATATCTCTTCAGATTTCATAATTTTATTTTCAGTAATTTTATAAACTCTTGGTATAATTTTAGTAAATGTAAATCCAAATATAAATATAGAAAAAAGATACTTAAATAAGGTTAGTGGAAAGGAAAGGTAGCTAATATTAACAAATCCAGAAAAGTAAGAAATTAAGTTAAAGCTAATTAAAGTAAATATTACTGGAATTATAATTTGAAGAAATATTCTAGCCAAGTTGTTTAATACTGTACCTAAAACTGGGACAAATAGTAAAGCCATAAACAAAGAAGAAGTAAGCACACATATAAGTGTAATAGGTAAATATTTCATAAATTCCCCTGCTAAACCTGGCCAAAAAATTAATGGTAGAAAAGCAGCGAGAGTTGTTGCTGTGGAGGAGATAATAGGTATAGCCATTTTTTTTGATGCTTCAGCATATGCATCAACAACGGATAATCCTTCCTTAAGCTTTCTATCAGCGTATTCAACAACTACAATAGCTCCATCAACGAGCAAGCCTACTGATAATATTAAAGCAAATAAGACAACAATGTTTATTGTAAATCCCATAATAGATAGAGCGAGCAGCCCTGATAAGAATGATCCAGGTATAGAAAGTCCAACTAATAAACCTGATCTTACACCTAGGGCACCAAGTATAATAATTAGCACAAGTATAATGGCAGCAATTACATTGTTTTGCAGGCTGTTAAGCATCATCTTAATACCTTTAGATTGATCTTGACTATAAAGTATTTCAACATTCGGTGGAAAATCAGAAGAAGCTAATGATACAACTCTTTTCACTTCATCAATAGTTTGAATAATATTTTCACCAATTCTTTTAGACACTTGAATTGTAACAGAATTTGATCCATTAACATTGGCATATGTTTGCCTGTCTTCAAAGGTTCTTTTAATGCTTGCAATATCTTTAAATGTTATAACAGAGTCACCAGATGTTTTAATTGGAGTATTTAGAACATCTTCTATATTTTCAAAGAGCCCAGGTACACTAATTTCAAAACTACCATCCCCAGTATCTTGGCCTCCAGCAGATACCATCATGTTATTTTGTCTAACAGTATTAATTAAAGCTTGTAGGTCTATATCGTAACTCTCAAGAGCTGTTTTATCGATTAATATATCAACCTGTTCAAATCTTTTCCCACCAATTTCAGCTTCTAATACACTACTCACAGATTCAATTTCATCTTGCAGATTAATTGCAAGATCTTGAAGAGCTCTGTCTGGAAGATCACCAACTAATGATATAAGTAAAATAGGAAAAGTGCTGATGTTTACTTCATTAACTGTAGGTTCATTAGCTTCATCTGGTAAATCACCTTTAGCGCGGTCAACTTTATCTCTTACATCAAGAATTGCTTGATCCGCATTAAACCCAGGATTAAATTCTAAAAGAACATTTCCGCCCCCTGAATAAGAAGTTGATCTAACCTCTTTAATACCTTCAACACTTTTAACCTCATCCTCAATAGGTTTTACTAACAATCTTTCAGAGTCTTCAGCTGAAATACCTGTCTGACTGAGTGATACATAAATAATAGGGATATTAACGTCTGGAGTAGATTCTTTAGGTATGGTTACGTAAGTTGCTGCTCCTGAGGCTATTATAAAAATTAATATACCAACAAAAACTCTAGCTTTAGATAAAGCAAAATCTATTATATTCATGAAGTTTAATTACTGATTGACTCGCCAACAGAGACGTATTCTTGCCCAGTTATAATTAAATTAACTGTGTCAGGAAGACCGGAAACCCATATACCATCAATTGTATCTTTAACTGATGTGGTTGGATAAAAAACTACAATACTTTCATTGTTAATGGCTTTAACACCAACAGTTCCATCATCTAGAAGAGTTAAGATTGAAGGTGGAATTTTGTGGGCTTTTAATTCAGAGCCCGCAATTGTTATTTTTGTTGTAATACCACTTTTAAAAGAGATATCACCATTATCAGCCTCAATTGTAATTTCAAAAGTTCTTGTACTAGTTTCAGCTGAAGGAGATATAAAAGAAATTTTTCCAATTTTTTTAATTCCATTTGTATTCTCAATAACTGCTTTCGTACCTAAATTTATTTTATTAACATCAAATTCTGATAAATAACCCTGAATTTTAATTGGGTTTAAATCAATTATTGTAAATAAAGTATTCCCTGGTGTTATATATTCGCTTTCTTCAATCATTTTATCAGATATTATTCCAGAGAAGGGAGCATTTATTAATGTGTTTTGAATATCTAGCTCAATATTTTTTAGTTGTGATTTAAAAGATGCAATTTGAGCTTCAATACTTGATTGTTGAGATTCAAAATTTATCATAATATCTTCTTGATCTGCTCTAGCATTAGCAAGATTAAAAGAAGCTAGGCTTAATTTAGATTTTGAGCTTAGACCTTTATCAATTAATTGTTTTGCAGAAGCAAATTCAATCTCATAAAGTTTTATTAATTCTTTATTTTGAGATAATCTATTAATTTTATTTTTTTCATTTAGTTCTAATTCTTTATTCAGACGTTCTAAATCTTTTTTAGCACTGTTTAGAAGCTCGTTTCTGTTTTCTATAGAGATCGTAACTAAATTATCGCCTTTTGATACTTTATCGCCTCTATTAAACGATATGTTTGTAATGTTACCAGTAGTTTCTGACTTAACGTCAATTTTTTTATTATGAGTGGTTTGTCCTTGTAATTCTATAGATTGATCAATTTGACTAAAATTAAATTCTTTTACTTCTACTTTGCTGCCGCTATCTTCAACAATAGCTTCTTTGGTATTATTTTCTTCAGAGCCTGAAAGAGAAACAGATGTATCATCTTGAGCGTTAACATTTGTAAATTGACCAGACCCTATCCATCCAACAACAAGAAGTAATATGAAACTAGCTATAAATATTGATTTTTTCATTGTATATTTCAGTTATATAAGATTTTAGTTAGAAAAAACAATAGCATTTAGTGTAGTATTAACAAATGAAATCAAAAGATTGGTTAAACCGTCAAAAAAGAGATCATTTCGTCAAAAAAGCAAAAAAAAAAGGTTATTTAAGTAGGGCGGCATTCAAATTAGTTGAAATTGAAAATAAATATAAAGTAATTGAAAAATCTAAATATGTTTTAGAATTTGGCGCATCCCCTGGAGGATGGAGTCAAGTAGTTTTGGAAGTTAATCCCCGTATTAAAATTACAGCCCTTGATGTTTTAGATTTTAAGTTAAATCATCCTAACGTATTTTTTCATAAAGAAGATTATTTAAATTTTAATTATGACAAATTAAAAAAGAATTTTGATTTAATCTTATCTGACATAGCTCCTAACACAACTGGTCATCAATCAACAGATCATCTCAGAATCAGTAATATGATTTTTGATATAATAAAAATTTTAGATAAGATTCTTGCTAAAAACGGAGTATTCATATGTAAAATATGGAAAGGAAGTGAGGAAAAAGAATTAATAAAAACTTTAAAATCAAAATTTAATACCGTTTCTTATTTTAAACCCGAGTCATCAAGAAAAGATTCTTCTGAAATTTTTATTGTGGCAATAAATTTTTTAATTTAGAATTATATAATGAGTGATACTATTTTAATAATTGATTATGGATCTCAATATACTCAATTAATTGCAAGAAAGATAAGAGAGCAAAATATATATTGTGTTGTAAAACCTTATAATAAAATACATTCTCTTTTCACCAATACATCTAATATAGCAGGAATTATTCTGTCAGGTGGCCCAAATTCAGTTGAAGAGAAAAACTCACCAAAGTTTAACAAAAAAATTTTAAATCTTGATATACCAATTTTAGGCATTTGTTATGGTATGCAATTATTATGCAAAGAATTTAAAGGAAAAATTGGTCAATCAAAATCAAGAGAATATGGTCATGCTGTTGTTTCCATAAAGAATAATTCTAACATATTGAAAGGGGTTATTAAAAATACCCAAGTATGGATGTCTCATGGTGACCATATAGAAAAATCACCTAAAGGTTTTATTGTAACTTCAGTTTCTAAAAATAACGTAATTTCATCAATAGAGAATAAATCGAAAAAAATATTTGGATTACAATTTCATCCAGAGGTTTATCATACAATAAAAGGGAAGATAATCTTATCAAATTTTGTAAATAAAATTTGCAAAATTAAGAAAAAATTTAAAATAGAAAATTTTCTTTTAAATAAAATTGCACATTTTAAAAAATATTTACACGGAAAAAAAATTATTTGTGGTTTATCAGGTGGGGTAGATTCCACTGTTACTTCATATTTACTTCACAAAGCAGTAGGGAAAAATTTATTTTGTATATTTGTTGATCATGGTCTTTTGCGATTCAACGAATCAATAGAAGTAGAAAGTATTTTTAAAAGAAAATTTGGTAAAAATTTTATCAAAGTTGATGCATCAAATATTTTTTTAAAAAGATTAAAAAAAATTAAAGATCCAGAAAAAAAAAGAAAAATTATTGGCAAAACATTTATCGAAGTTTTTGAAAAAGAAGCAAAAAGAATTAAAAATGTTGATTACCTTGCGCAAGGAACTTTGTATCCAGACATTATTGAAAGTATTCCTTTTTTTGGAGGACCGACAGCAAAAATTAAAAGTCATCATAATGTAGGAGGTCTGCCAAAGCAAATGAACTTGAAAATTATAGAGCCTCTAAAGGAGTTATTTAAAGATGAGGTAAGAGAATTGGGTAAAAAATTAAATATTAACTCAGAATTATTAGACAGACATCCATTTCCAGGTCCGGGCTTAGCTATCCGTATTCCAGGGGAAATTGATAAACAAAAAATAGATATCCTTCAAAGGGTGGACAATGAATTTTTAAAATATTTAAAAGAAAGTAAAATTTATAATGAAATCTGGCAAGCTTTTAGTGTTTTACTTCCAGTAAAGTCAGTGGGTGTGATGGGGGACGAAAGAACATATAGTTATGCCGTTTCATTAAGGGCGGTAACTTCTGTAGACGGAATGACTGCTGATTTTTATATGTTTAGTAAAAACGATTTAACTGAAATCTCTAAAAGAATTATAAGTAAAGTTGAAGAAGTAAATAGGGTATTATATGATTTTACCTCAAAGCCTCCAGGTACAATTGAATGGGAGTAAGTTAAAATGATTTGTATTCAAGTAGATATACCACAAAGTGTATGTGATATTGACGATGAACTAAAGGCGATTTATCACAGCAAAGATACTGTATGTATTTGGATTTTTAAAACACGAGATGACAGAAATAAGTTCGTCGATGATACCGCAGGAATGCTGAAGTCTGAGCGTGAAAATCATTACGAAGAACACTTCGCTTAAAAGTTACATAGATATTACATAGTATTATAATAAAATAATATTATTTATAACTTACGAGAATAGAACGATTGAGTGGGAACAGTTCTAAATCACACCAGATATATTTGCGATCTCTTGATTGAGGAAAGCAGTCTATCAATGTCCTCATATTTGCTGTTTTTTTTATTATGCATAAAAAGATGATAAAAAGTTCTTCTTTTCTTTTTTTCTCTAATTTTTTTTAATATACAATGAGGGGAAGCTAAAGTGTGCTTATAAAAAGAGAAAATAGCTTCATTAGTATTAAAATTCAAAGCATAATCTTTCCAACTTCCATTGGAAACTCCTATAGAATAACAACTAAGAATTTTACTTAATTCTGATTTTGAAAAAAATAAATTATGATTGTTTGAAATAGAAGTAGATGATACTGAAACCATTATTTAATATAACAAAAAAAATATGCCTGTAAATGCTTCAAATGAAAAATTAGGTTGGTCTGCTCCAGACTTTAGTTTAATTGATGTTAGTGGAGATAAGATGTCTCTAAATCATCTTACTGGCGAAAACGGCACAGTTATTGCTTTTATATGTAATCATTGCCCTTACGTACTCGCTATTGCAGATAGATTAAGTTTTGAGGCTAATGAGCTAAAAAAAATATCAATAAACACTATAGCAATAATGTCTAATGATGTTGATAAATACCCTGAAGATTCTTACGAAAATATGATAAATTTTGCAAAAAAATATTCTTTTAAATTCCCATATTTATTTGATGAAAGTCAACTTGTCGCAAAAGCTTACGGGGCAGTTTGCACGCCAGATATTTTTGGTTTTAACAAGGATAATAAATTAGCTTATAGAGGTAGAATAGATTCTGGAGTAATGAATAGTGATATTTCTAAAATTGATAGAGAATTATATCAAGCTATGCTAAAAATAAAAAATAATAATACTGGTCCAGACAAACAATTTAATAGTTTTGGCTGTTCAATTAAATGGAAATAGAATGAATGACAATACAGTAATTAAAAAAAGTTTTTTTAATCAGTTAAATAGTGCACTTAGATCTAATATAAGAAGTATAATTATTGTATTATCTCTATTTTTCGCTATTTTTTTAATATTTCAAATTTATAGTGTATATTCTTCAAATAAAATTAAAAATAATAGTATAGTTTTTTTTAATAATCAAAATCTAGAAGATCAAAACTCTATTAGCAAAACAATTCAAGAGCTTAGTAATCAAAGTGGATTTTATGGAATTTTATCGAAACTAGAACTAATAGAAAAACATATAAAAAATAAAAATTATGGAAGCGTAGAAAGTATTTATGATGAGTTATTGACTAATAAAAAATTAAATAAAATTTACAAATCTGCAATTGCTACAAAAGCTTCTTATGAATTTATTGATATAAATTTTTCAAATTTATCAAAAGATTATAATAAGACTATCAAAAACTTTATCTCTTCCATAGATGATGAATTAATTAATTATGAAGGAGTAAAATTAGAGCTTAGTTATCTGGCTGTAATTTTAAATATTGAAAAAAATAATTTAAATTATTTAAATGATAATGAAGCTATTGATTTATACGATAATATAATGAGTTCTGATGTTGCTTCTTCTTCTATTAAAGAAAGAGTAAATAAAATTCATGAATATTACACTTATAAATAAAGTATTTTTTACATTTTTATGCTTAGTAATTTTAAGTGCGTGTAGTAGCACAAAAAGTGTTTATAACAAAATAAAGCCAACTAAATATGAAGTACCAATTATTGAAAATTTAGTTGATCAAAAAATAATTCTTAATTCTTCATATTCAAATAAAAAAAATTATGAAAATAAAATTACATTAAATAAATTAAAAAATAAAAGTCAATATCAAAGGGGTATTATTATTATTAAGGATAAGGTTTTTGCTTTAAGTAAAAATAATAATATAAAAGAGTTCGACCTAAATTCAGGTGAGCTTATTTCTACTAAAATAATAAATTTTATAAATATCAAATCTGAAACTATAGTTTCTTTCAATTATTTAAATAATTCTTTTATTCTCGCTCTTAAATCTGGCATCATATTAAATATAGATGTAAATGGTGAACTAATTTGGAAATTTGAATCTAACAAAATTTTAAATACTCCATTATTTGTATATGGATTATCATCTTTAGAATGAATCAAACATATTTCTAAATCATATTGCATACCATCAATTTGATGAAGACTTGGTGTATGAAAAGTAATTTCCGATAAATTATATGGATTATTTTTATAGATAATATTAGACCCTCTATTATATGAGATTTTTAGATTTTGATGTTTATCAAATCTTACAATCGTCGAACATGTTTCTCCATCTTTTGAACATATACTAGGTTGATAATTAATTTCTAACTCACATAAATCCTTACATGTATCTGCTTTACCAGTATCTATATTTATTGGTGACTGATTAGATAAAGAGCAATCATGACCCCAATTTGATGTATCGTCATATGTCCATTCTTTAGAATTCATTTAATAGTTATCTATATTTTTTTTTTATTATATATTTCATA
>ENA-OREN01000304-OREN01000304.1-marine-metagenome-genome-assembly--contig:-NODE-304-length-73630-cov-6.898604_pt1 | contig 73630 bp, 68 predicted proteins | sample MGYA00248624_ERZ508555 | MGnify/ENA primary metagenome ERZ508555 (study PRJEB26222, sample SAMN06267773) | marine metagenome | isolation source: Saanich Inlet, British Columbia, Canada | place...
CCAAATGTCTAAAAAACCAGGAATTAAACCACCAACCTTCTTCTAAAAAAACGCGCCCGTTTTTGAACGCTGCCAAACAATTGTGACCCCACGGAGAATCGAACTCCGGTTGCCAGGATGAGAACCTGGTGTCCTAGCCACTAGACGATGGGGCCGGTTAGGAAAGCTAATTATACCTTATTTTTGATAGAGTCTAATATCCCCCGATTCAATCTTTGGTTTCCAAGTTGGGAATTGAAAAAATACCGAGATAACCTTGGTGGATTCCTTAATTTCATCCTTTAATTTTCTCTCCAACTTACCCATTACCATTTTTATACAGTAAGTGACTATCAGGTCGTACTCACTCAAATCTTCTTTCCAAAAATTAGACTTCCTTATCTCAATTTTTTTTGAAAGACCAGCTTTCTTAATGTTATCTCTGGAGAGCTTGACATACTTTGGGTTTAACTCAACACCAACCGCCTTAATTTGCGGGTGAGCCCTCACCAAAGCAATTAAAATTCTACCATCACCAGATCCTAAATCAACAACTTTCTCTCCCGGTTTCAATTCAGCTAATTCTAAGATTTGTTTAATACGCTGACTGTTGGTAGGTGCAAAAAATGGTCCTTGAAGAGCAATGTAAAATCTAATTAAGACTTTTTTTAGCTCCAATAATAGGAAAATAGTGACGACGATAATAGAAACCAAAAAAATAATTTGAGACCACATGGAGTTAGTTTACCAAAATATGATACATTAGTTAATGTTGTACCAATATTTATAGAAGAAAGTCTTATGTCTTCCCAAAACGACCCTCAAACCCTGGATCAAGCTTTTGCTCAGGTCAATGACGAAATACTAGAAATGTTTCTCAAGAAACATAAAGATTATGGTAAAGGAAATATCCTTTCTATTGAAGAACTTGGCATCTCGATGCGCATTGTAGAGAAAGCTGAAAGGCTTAAAAATTTATTAATCAAGCAAGAGGGCGATGGTCCAGTTAATGAATCTATTGAAGAGACTTGGGTTGACATTGCCACTTACGCAGTAATTGCTGTTTTGTTTAGGCGTGGTCAATTTCAAAAACTAGATGTAGTCGAAGAGAAATAGAGGTCAATTTTAAAAACGATACGCTTTTAGTAGGCATGCTCGCCTATCTTTCTAAATAGAAAGGAGGAGAGCCAATGCAAAAAATTATACTTTCCTTATTTATAGTATTAGTGAGTGTGTTTGGTGTCGGGCATGGATATGCTTTATTCCAAGATTTAGTTATCGCTCAAGATAATAAGTTCTACTCTGGTGGGTTTGATCTTCAAATTAGTACTACTGATATTGATGGAGACAATATCGCTGATGTTAATTTTAATAATTGGTCTGGAAATGTAACTAGTGTTTGGAATACTCCATTGGAGTGGACACCAGGTGATGAAATTAGTTCAAAAATTTTCTTGAGAAACACTGGTGACATTGATGCCGAGTCAGTTTATATGACTATGACTGATCGCAAGTATTACGGTGATAAGCATCTAGATGAAGTTGTCAACTTAATCTCAGCTTGGTATGACCGCAATGGCGATGGCATTCAAGATCCTAATGAGGACATTTTGCCAGATCTAATTGTAGAGTATGACACCGATGGTGGTGAGTTTACTCTTTTAGATTTTTATAGTGGCATGGACTTAGTACATGCTGGCGTTGCCTTTGATTTAGAGGATGGAGCTGAGATTTTGCCAGGCGAAAGCACAGATGACATTATTGGCGGTGACGCTGGTCATGGCAAAGGCTTATTTCTAACTTGGCAATATGATCCCAATGCGGACGTCACCTATCAAGATGCTTGGGTGGATGTAGATCTAGAGTTTACCGCGGAACAAGGGGTTAACTAAAAATGAAAAAAGTAGCTCATTTCGCGAGTAATACAGTTCTAATGTTCGGGATCCTGATCGCTACTTTTCTACTCATACCACTGATTCCCGTCGCAGATCAGTGGTATCAGTTGGCAATCGTTCAATCGGCTTCAATGGAACCAAACCTAGCTGTGGGAAGTCTGGCTATTTATAAAGTACAAGCAACTTATTATCCTGGTGAAGTAATAGTTTACAACTCAGATGAGAAACTCATTGTTCACCGAGTAGTAGAGAAGAAAATAAAGAATAAGCAGGTATCTTATTTAACTCAAGGTGACGCTACTCAATACTTATCATCTAGTCCAGTTTTTGCGGGACAAGTTAGGGGAAAGTTGGTTGGATCAGTTCCCCAGTTAGGCTATGTATTGGTTTGGTTTAAGAGTCAGTCTGGTATCGCCGCAGTGATTTTTGTTTTTCTAGTTTTAATAATCATTGGAGAGCTGATTAAATTATTATGAGATTAGTATTGGTTTTAGGATTAGTATTAGTTGGATTGCTAGAGATACCACTCCTTAGTGAATCTAAGGTTGAAAAAGAGATTCGCGATGGTGAAGTAAGTGGTGTAATTTCACTTGCTTCTCCTTCATCTCGTCCTTCTTTAGCTCCAACTCCAACTAACACCCCTAAACCCACACCCACTCCCAAAATTACTTTGCCAATTATTAAAGAAATAGTTTTATTGGATCAAGAAAAAAAACTCAAAGATGAAAAAATAGAGATATTTATTCCTAAGCTAGATCAAAGCAAACTTTGGTATCTAGAGTTAGAGTTTGATCTTAGATCTGAAGAAGATGCCCTTGGGTTTGACTCACCGGGATTCACCATCCATCTAGATGATCAACTTGTGTATCAACGCTCAATTTTTGAAACTGGCCCTCAAATAGTTGTATTCAATTTGACTTATTTTTCTAATAATCCACATCTTTTATCTCTTTGGAGTGGCAATGCTGGCGATAAGCTCAAAGATACTTTTGCGATTATTGAAAAAATAAAACTAGTTCCTTATACCAATCACAGCTTCATAGAAACTGCAGCTATTGATGATTTAGCCATTACTATTGATAACAATCGATACTTTACTCTGGAGTGGAGTAGCCCTAAGAACAATGACATTAGTCTAGGAAAACCTCTGGCCTACGAGATTCGTTATTCGTCAGAGTCAATGACATTAAAAAATTGGTCCCAAGCACAAAAAACAGAGAGATTTTTACCATTATATTTTTCACCACAGTCTCCAGGTTCTAAAGAAATCATTCTAATTAAGACTCCGACTATTAGCTATGGCTATTTAGCTATTCGGAGTATTGACTCCGCTGGAGAGCTTTCACCTCTGGGGAAAAATGTCATATATAAAATTGAAGATTAGCTCTTGAGTTTAGAAGCATTTCTCTAGCATAATAGAGGTTGTGAGAAAACTTTCAGATATCTTTGCCCATATTTTTCATCCAAGACGTTCCAACAATCACCGTCCACGATTACTTCACCCTGAGTCTTTGTTTTTTTTAGTTCTAGTTTCTAGTGGTTTTGTGGCTTTATTACATCTTTTTTCTGGGCTATCTAAACCAAATAATAGTATTCTTGGGTATGCATCTACCATTACGCCTAAGCAGGTTATTGCTCTCACTAATGAAAAAAGAACTTCTTTAGGCTTAGACTCATTAGTTTTTAATCAGAGTTTGTCTGAGGCAGCCTTAGCTAAGGGTCAAGATATGTTTGCCGATCAGTATTGGTCTCATGTTGCCCCAGATGGTGTTAATCCCTGGTACTTTATCAAGCAAGCCGGATATAAATATCGTTTAGCAGGGGAGAACTTAGCGCGAGATTTTTCTAATACCGAAAGCATGATGGCTGCCTGGATGTCTTCGCCAACTCATCGGGCCAATATTGTAAATTCCAGGTATGAAGAAATTGGTATTGCAGTCATAGATGGTACTCTAGATGGTTATGAAACTACCTTAGTAGTTCAAATGTTTGGTGCTCAAGCTAACGTTGCAACTAAGCCTGTTTTAGCGGATGAAAAAGAAGGAGGTGAGTTCACTGTCCAAGAATCAGTCAGTCAAGAGTTAGCTCTTCAAGAGTCTGGAGATGCTGTTAAAAGACCACGAGCAAATGTTTTAGCAAGTGTATTGGTGTCAGGTGGTGGTATAGAGTCTCCACCATTATTTACTCCACTCCAGCTGACTAAAGCCTTTTTCTTAGCAGTGATTATGCTGATAGTTGGGACTCTTTCTTATGATACTTTAGTGATTGGGCATCGGGGAGCAACTCGTTTAGTTGGTAAGAATTTAGCTCATATTTTTATTTTAATGACGGTCATGTATCTGGTTATCTTCTTTAAGGGAGGGGTAGTAGGTTAAATAAAATGCTCAAAGAAATAAAAAAACATAAGTTGATGTATTTGGTTTTGATAGTTGGTTTGGCCTTGGGAGTAGTGCTGTTTTTAGGATCTTGGCCCGATCGTAGATTACAGCGAATTATTTCGGTTGGAATTGCTATTTTTTATTTTCTTTGGGGGGTGTTATCTCATCTCAAAGATGGTCGCGTAAACAAAAAAATTGTCTTTGAGTATTTGGGAGTAGGAACTCTATCGGGATTGTTATTAGTACTGATTACATTTTGAGTCAAAAAATGACATTTTTTAAAAAAACATTCTTATCTTTAATTTTCACGCTATTATTTTTAGCTAATTTTAGCGTAATTTATGCCCAAGAAAATGAAGCGACCGATCCAGTTGTTTACGATAAAGAATCCTTTTCTAGAGATATTAGACAACTCAAGCTGCAGTATCGAGGTGAACTAGAAGAATACAGAAGCTTAGAGAATTTATATTTAATTGCTAAAAGCCAATATCATAAATTAGGCACACTAGCTTCTTTGGAAGATGCTGTTCAGAAAACTCAAGAAGTTATGATCTTGCGCGATAGGGTTTTGCGAACATATTTGAGATTGCTGAGATTAAAACTACTGTCGCAGCCTGGAATAGAACTGCCAGAAAAAACAGCAGCTGAGCAGAGCTTGCTTTCAGCGATCAAGAATGTTGAACAACACCAACAAGAATTCAGTAAATCTCTAGACAAAGTTCAGATTAATGAGATTTCTGAGGGCTTTGAAGTTTTAATTGATCAAGTGGAAGAAGCTGCTTATCAAGCTCTGACATTGATGTCTATTGGAGAGCTACAAACAATTCATGATAAAGCAATAGTTTTGAGAGCCGATATGGAAGTGGAAATTGCTTCTGCAGGTGGGGCGTTAAAGTCAACGGAGAGGAAGAGATCTTTTGATGAAACCAATCGTCTTTTGGAGAGTTTAAAATCTAAATTTGATTTAATTGAGGAAAAATATGCTAATCCCTCTAGCTCTGGATATAAAGGCATACATCAAGCTATTCAAAAACAGCTTAACTCAATTCACTCCTCATTGTCTCAGGCCTTAACATTTTTAGGAGAACTACTCAAAATATGAATCAGGATATAGAGCTAAACCAGACCCAATTTGTAGCAGAGAGTCCCTTGATGGATAATATAGATCCTGAAGAGACTTTGGTTGATGATTTATCTGTAGAGGAACAAAAGCAACTGCAGCAAAAAAAAGTTAAAAAGATAGTAATTGGGTCAGCAGTATTCTTATTCATACTTTTAATTATTTTTATAGTGGCTAGGTCGCGTTCAGTGAGAGAAGATGAGGAAATTGTTGAGAATGATGAAATCAAGCTAACTGAGATAGTTGTGGGTCCATTTAATCAGCGACTTTTAGAGCTAGAGAATGAACTAGAGATAGCTGATCCCAATCAAGAAGATTTGCCGTTTCCACCCATAAATTCTGAGATTACTCTTGATGAGTAGGGATAATATTTGATTTAGAGAATTTTTTTCTTTGTGTCCAGAAGATGTAGGAGAAGATAATCCAATAAGATGGAGCTAGCATTGAGACTTGAGTATCCGGATATATCCAGCTAGTCAGTTGGGTAATGATTTCAGCAACCACCATTAGGTATAAAGATAACTGAATTATTTTTTTGAAGCTAAAATCAAGTCTGTTTAATTTGAAAAATAGCAGTAGTAAAATTGCTTCCAGAAAACTCATCCAGAATCTCAGGGCAATCAGTCCAAAAGGAACAATAATAAAACTGAGTTGCTTAGTAGCTAAAATTAAGTTTTCCAGCTCCTGCTTAGCTTTGGGAGTAAGATCAATAATAGTATCTTTGTTTATTGCAATTTCGCCCTGAGGAAGTATGTCGGTTAAGGAATTGCTGGCCCAAACTCCCTGAAGATTATTGATGAATAAATTTTGAGTAGAAATTATGAACATGCTCTCATCAACTAACTCTTCTGAAAGATTTTCAATTGAGATGTCTCTAGGAATTAAGTATCCAAAAAATGGTGGCAACTGTGGTTCTTTTTCTATAAAGCTTGGATAAGATATAGCTAACGGTTTATCGATTGAGTATTTAAGATGATCTTCATCCCATGTTATTTCTAAGTCAGCTGGATAGTTGATCAGGACTTCGTCTAGTGTCTTGTTAAGCTGATTTTGTAGATTTGGAATTATGCGACTATTGATCTTTAAGGCAAGGGTTATGCCTAAGATAAGCATGCTGATGGCAAAAAACCTAAAACTTAGCCAAAAGTTAGTTTGGAGAATTTCCAAGTAATATTTTGGAGAGGTCAGTAAATTGCTGAGAATATGCCAGTATGTTTTAAGTCGCATCTTTTGTTAGTATTATAGATATAGAGTATAATCTATACATATGTCATTTCAACCTTCAACCTTCAATCAGCTAGCAGATAAAGCCATCGGGCATGTTAAAAAAGATCTAGCTACTTTAAGAACTGGTAAGGCTACTACTCAGATGCTAGATCCAATTAGAGTCGAAGTTTATGGTTCAGAAATGAAGATAGCTGAATTAGCAAATGCTTCTGCACCTGATCCAAATTTATTGGTGATTAAACCATGGGATAGTTCAATCTTAAACAACATTGAAAAAGCAATTGCTTCATCTGGATTAAACTTAAATCCAGTGGTTGATGGAGATATCATCCGCATTGCAATTGCTCCCCTGACAGAAGAAAGACGTAAGGAAATGGTAAAGTCACTCTACCAAAAAGTAGAGAGTGGTCGAGTTATGATTCGTTCTATTAGGACTGACGTTAAGCAGAATATTGAAAATCAGGATGGAGAGGCTAACGTTAGTGAAGATGATGTCAGGCGTGATCTAAAAGAGCTTGATAAGTTGACACAATTAAAAATTGACGAGATCGATGAGTTAGCTAAGTATAAAGAAAAAGATTTGATGACGATTTAAATTAAGCTTTACTCATGTCGATAGTTATTTTCATATTAATTTTATCATTTTTAGTCATTATTCATGAATTGGGACATTTTTTTGCGGCTAGGTTAATGAAGATGAAGATAGAAGAATTTGGAATTGGATATCCTCCAAGGGCATTGAAGTTATTCAAATGGAAAGAAACTCTTTTTTCACTTAATTGGGTTCCTTTTGGCGGGTTTGTGGCTATTAAGGGTGAGGAAGATGAAAATGGTGCTTTTCATAAATTTTCGACTAATAAAAGATTGTTTGTAATTTTAGCTGGAGCAACAGTCAATTTCTTATTTGGAGTCTTAGCTTTTTCCTTAGTGTTTTCTATTTCTGGTATTCCAACTAGGCTGAATCAGCCTCGAATTGGACAGATCTCACCCGACTCTCCAGCTGCTGCAGCTAACCTACCAACTGACGTTAATATTTTAGCTTTGAAAGCCAATGATGAGTTATTTGAAATCAATGCTTTGGAAGGGGTGATTGAGGAAATTTCTAATCATCAGGGAGAAACAGTTAAGTTGGTAACTACAGGCCATTGTGAACAGTTAGAGTGCGAAGAATTGGCCCAAGAGTTTGAGGTATATCTAAGAAAAGCGGAAGAGATTCCCGCTGGACAGGGATCTTTAGGAATAATATTCCAATCCGTAGTTTATTTAGACTATCCTTGGTATGAAATGCCATTCAGAGGGGCTTGGTATGGTTTAGTGCAAGCTTTTTGGTTGGGTGGAATTATTCTAGATGGATTAGGAGATTTGCTGAGGAATATGGTTTTATTAGGACAAATTCCTGAGGAAATTTCTGGTCCAGTCGGAATTGTCCATCAAGCAACTAGCGAGGGTATCTTCGCTGAAGGATTTTTGGCTTTACTGAGCTTTTCAGGAATGCTATCTGTTAATTTGGCAATTATGAATATTTTACCAATCCCTGCTCTTGACGGTGGAAGGGCAATTTTTATCTTAGTTGAAAAGATTACTGGTCGGATGAGAATTAAGAAAATTGAGCAATATGCTAATTATGTTGGCTATATCTTATTGTTAGGTTTGATTATCTCAGTTACTATTAGAGATGTGATTAGAATATTTATTTAGTTTATGGCAAATAAAAAAACAAAAAACAAGTCATCTGAAGTAGAGAATTTAATTCATTATGATATTAGTTTAATAATTAAAGACTTAACTAGGACTTCCATTTCTACTTTAGTGGTTTTTGGGGCACTAGTTGCGTTATACTATCAGCTTTGACGCAAGCAAAAAAGTTGTTTATTAAAAAGGATAATATTATGAAAAAACCAGCATTATTTTTAATCTTAGGCCTCTACCTGGCTTCCTCCGTAATTTCATTTGGTCTCTTTAGTTACTTTGGAAGTGGTAACAGCCTAGCGACAACCACTCAAGATCAACAAGGTGAAAATGAAGAAACACTTTTGAGTGAGTTGTTGGAGATTGATCCTAAAGAAGAGAAAGATCAGGTTTGTCCATTAAATGGAAAATACTATACTCAGACTGAGCGTGAAGCTTGGGAAAAACGTCGTCCTTTGGCGGTGATGATCGAGAATCACCCTGAGGCACGACCTCAATCTGGTCTCTCTGAAGCAGATGTTGTTTTTGAAGCTATTGCAGAGGGTGGCGTGACTAGATTCATGGGTATGTTTTACTGTGAAGTTCAGCGTTTTGATACCACATTAGCTCCAATTCGTTCTGCTAGAAGTTACTTTGTGGATTGGGCTTCTGGATTCAACAGGCCCCTTTATGTTCATGTGGGAGGAGCTAACTTGCCAGGACCAGCTGATGCTTTAGGTCAAATTTCAGATTATGGTTGGGCAGGTGAAAATGATCTAAATCAGTTTTCAATTGGCTATCCCACTTTTGTGAGAGATTACAATCGAGTTGAGGGTAAAGAGGTTGCTACCGAGCACACTATGGTGACTACTACTGAAGGCCTGTGGGAGGTCGGAGTAGAGAGAGAATGGACAAATATTTCTAGAGAGAGAAAAGCAGGCTATAAAACAGTTGGTGGAGATGATTGGCAAGAAGATTTTGAGAGCTGGTCTTTCCAAGATAGTCAGCCAGAAGCAGGGCAAACCAGAAACATTTCATATGATTTCTGGAGTGGCTATGGAGATTACTCCGTCAAATGGGAATTTGACGCTGAAACTAATGGCTATAAAAGATTCATGGGTGGCGACAGTCATGTAGACTTAAACAATGATCAGCAAATCCAAGCAGCTAATGTAATTGTGCTTTTAACTACTGAAAAAGGACCAATCGATGAGAAGAAACATCTTCTCTACGGTACGACTGGAACTGGAGATGCATTATTATTCAAGAATGGTGAGGCGGTGGAAGTAACTTGGTCAAAAAAGACTCGCACCAGCGAGTTAGATTTTATTGATAATCGTGGCAAACAAGTGCCTCTTGCCAGAGGCTTGACTTGGATCTCGGTTGTAAGCAAAGACACCGAAGTTGCCTATTAGCTTCTGCTTGCAACTAGCACCAGTCTCACCTACAATTTGAGTACAGATTGTTTTAAAGGATAGATTTAATATGACTTCACTAAAAGACTTTATGATTTCCAGAGTTAGGGTGAAGATGATGAAGTTATTCTTCACTGATCCAGAAGAAATGTATTATGTTAGGCAAATTACTCGTAAAATTAACGAGGAAATCAATGCAGTGCGAAGAGAGCTAGATAAAATGATTGGCTATGGATTACTTAGAAGTGAACAGCGCGGCAATAGACTCTATTATTATCTCAATAAGCGCTATTTTTATTTTCAAGAACTTCAGCAGATGGTAGTTAAAAGTACCGGTTTGGGTAAAAAAATTGTTAAGTTGCGTCGCAAGCTGGGAACACTAGAGCTAGTGATGTTTTCTGGTCGCTTTATCCGTCGCCTTGCACCTAGGCAAAATGAGGTTGATGTTTTAGTTATTGGAGAAGTAGTGCTGGCAGAGTTGGAAGCTCTGATTAAACAAGAGGAGGAGAGTTTGGATAGAGAAATTAGAGTAGCTGTGTTCGATAAAAAAGAGTTTGATTTTAGAAAAACTCGCCGTGATCCTTTTATAATGGATGTTTTATATGGTAGTAGAGTTATGATTATCGGTAACGAAGAAGAGTTCGTTGATCGTCAAGTTCCAAGTGTTTGATAATTGAAAAAGATATGTATCACAAAACCAAAAAAGTTTTTTTGTTTATTACCCTATTGACTATAGTTGGTCTTTATATCGCTTTGCCCAAGGAAATTGTTCCTCCTTTAAATTTTACTATTTTTGGCAAGCATATTCAAAAAGAGTTTGAGCTCAAAAAGGGCTTAGATATTCAAGGTGGTATGGAAGTAGTTTTAAAAGCTGATATGACGGAGATTGTGCAGGAGGATCGTGATACGGCTATTGAAAGCTCTCGAGAAGTAATCTTAAGAAGAGTTGATCTATTTGGAATTAATGAGCCAACCGTAACTACCGCTAAGACTGCCACTGATTATCGATTGTTAGTAGATTTACCCGGAGTGAGTGATCCAAATCAAGCTTTACAGTTAGTAGGGACAACGGCCCAACTTGATTTCAGACTTCAAAATCCAGATTTAGCGACTGCAGAATCGACTACCTCTGCGATTGCTTTTTTCAATCAGTTTGAACAAACAACTTTAACTGGGAAGGAGCTTGAGAGAGCACTAGTTCAGTTTGATCCACAAACTAATGAGCCAGTCATTGCGCTTGAGTTTAATGAAGAAGGGAAAGAGATATTTGCTGCCATAACTAAAGAGAATGTGGGGGAGGTGCTAGCAATATTTTTAGATGATTATCCGCTGGCTATGCCTCGTATCAATACTCCTATTCTTGATGGGAGAGCAGTCATGACTGGTGGTTTTGATATAGAAGAAGCCAAACAAACGGCGATTCAGTTGAATGCAGGAGCTCTGCCTGTTCCAATTGAGATCATTGAGCAGCGTCAGTTGGGAGCAAGTATTGGCCAAGAAGCAGTCGAAAAGAGTATCGAAGCTGGTTTGATCGGAATTGGTCTAGTGATGGCTTTTATGATTATGCTTTACGGCTGGAATGGTTTAATTGCTGATTTAGCATTAATGATCTATGGCATTCTAACGATAGCAATTTACAAGGTGATGGGTGTAACGCTGACTTTACCTGGTATAGCTGGGATGTTACTCACTATTGGAATGGCAGTAGATGCCAATATCTTAATTTTTGAAAGAATGAAAGAAGAGCTGCGATTGGGTAAAGTTTGGAAAAGAGCGATGGAGCTTGGCTTTGGTCGAGCTTGGGATAGTATTAAAGACGCCAATATTGCGACTATTATGACTGCCTTAGTACTGATCAATCCCTTAGATTTTAATTTTTTGAATACGAGTGGAATGGTGAGAGGTTTTGGGATTACTCTATTAATTGGAGTTTTAATCAGTTTGTTTACTGGGGTGGTAGTTACCAGAACTTTCATGAGGCTATTCTTGAGGGATCCAAGCCTGAAGAAGGATAAAAAGAGCCAGAAAAATAAAAAAAGGAATCAAAAAAAATGAACTTTATGAAATGGAGCTGGCTTTATTTTTTAATTTCTTTATTGGTAATTATTCCAGGAATAGTCTCTTTGACCCTATTTGGTTTGAAGCCATCTATAGACTTTACCGGTGGTAGTTTACTAGAGGTTAATTTCACAGAAATAACTCAAGATAAAGAACTAAGCGTGGCTGGTCTTGAGGAAAATTTGCAAGATCTCTATGAGCTGAGCTCAATTCAACAATCTGGAGATAATAAAATTATTTTAAAAGGAAAACATATTAGTAATGAACTTAAAAATGAGGTCTTAGATTTATTAGCTACAGAGTATGGAGTGGTAGTCGAAGAGAGGTTTGAGACTGTGGGCCCATCTTTAGGAAAAGAATTGCTCCGAAAGACTTTGACTGGGGTAGCGATTGCAGCTGTTCTAATTATGATCTACGTTTGGGTGCAGTTTAGTGAATTGAAGTATGGGGTAAGTGCGATCTTGGCCATGTTTCATGATTCAATAATTTTATTGGGAATATTTAGCTTATTGGGTTATTTCTATGGCACTGAAGTGGACATGTTATTTGTAACTGCTTTATTAACCACTCTCTCATTTTCTGTTCATGACACGATTGTAGTTTACGACAGGATTAGAGAATTAAAGAGAAAGTATCCTCGCTATGAGTTGGTAACTTTGGTTAATACCGCGGTGACTGAGACTTTAAGTCGTTCAATAAACAATTCAGTCACAATTATCATTATGCTTTCTGCTTTAGCGATGCTAGGTGGAGACACAATTCGTTGGTTTGCAATAGCTTTATTAGTTGGTGCGGTCACTGGAACCTATTCCTCAACTTTCACCGCTGCTCCACTGTTATTACTCTGGGATGATCTAGCTGAGAAACTGCAGAAAAAGAAAAAGTGATATGGTAAGATATGGATATGGAAAAACTAAGTCTCAGAGACAGAGTATTAGAAAATGCAATTTCTATCCTTGTAACATACTTACCTGCCGCAGCTGTCCTTGGATTTTGCAAGCTTCTAGAACAAATTATTGAGAATTAATTTTTTTAGCCAGTTCCATTAATTTTTCTTTTGTATTTAACTCTGGATCATCCAATACTTTTTCAAGTAATTTCCCCAGTATCTCTCCTAGCCATGAGCCTGGTTTTTTATCAAATTCTGTCATTAAATCATGACCGTTGATAGCTAGGTCAGTAACTTTCATTGGCTGATTAAGCTGCTCAATCATTCTTTGCTTCATTTCCTCTAGGCGCCAACTGGTTTTTCTAGCACCACTTCCCAAGCGGTCTGCTTCTCGCAGGTCCAAGATATCATCGATGTTTTCTAAACCTACATGGCGCATAAAACGCCTGATGGAGGCATCACTATTTTGGGTTTGATAGTAGAACATGTGCTGTCTAATTAGAATAAATAAGCGACGGCGTTGGTCTTTAGAAAATTTTAATCGCTTAGCAACTTTATCAGCTATCCTAGAGCCAAGAATCTCATGATTATAGAAAGTAATTTTATTATTTCTAATTTCAAACGTTGGAGCCTTGCCGACATCATGAAGTAGGGTGGCTAATCTCACAACTGGATCAGGACTAGGGCATTCTTTAAGTGCATCTAAGCTATGAGTCCAGACATCAGTATTGTGGTGGCCACCTTGTTCGACGCCTTTACACTCGATCAATTCTGGCAAAATAAACTGGAGTAAGCCAGCTTCATCTAGAAGAGAGATTCCTTCAGCAGGATACTGAGTGGCGATAATTTTTAAGAACTCATCGCTAATTCTTTCCCAGCTAATTTTAGTAATCAAATCTGCGTGCTTGATAATGGCTTCAAAAGTTTGATCATCGATCTGGAAGTTAAGTTGAACAGCAAATCTAATGGCTCTCAACATTCTAAGAGCATCTTCTTGAAAACGATCACTAGGCTCATTGACAGTTCTAATTGAGTGCTGATTGAGGTTTTCGATGCCTTCAAAAGGGTCAGTTAACTCAAACTCATCATCTTTCAAATATTTTAGGGCCATGGCATTAATGGTAAAGTCTCTTCTTTTAAGGTCTTCTTGAATAGTTTTTCCCCAAGTAAGTTTGTCTGGATCAGGACGACGAAAATCAGCATAGATCTCATCTGAGCGATAGGTAGTAATTTCAAAATTTGGTAGCCAGTTTGTCTCAGCTTCAGCTTGGCTAATCTCTTCAGGAGTACCGAGTGATTCATGTATTCTGGTGGCATTAGCTAAATCAATAATTTTATCTTGAGGTAAGTGATGGGGTTTAGGGAGAATGGCTTCATTTGCTTCAACACCCATTTGTGTCAATAACTCTTGATGAGTAATAGCGACTGTTCCAAACTCATTTTCATAAAAACTCTCCGGAAAGAGCTTCTGAATTTGGTCTGGAGTAGCGTTAGTAGTAAAGTCATAATCTTTAATAGCTTCGCTGGGGTCAATATCTTGATTGGAAGCAATAATAATATCTCGGACTGCGCCGCCTACTAAGTAGGCTTCAAAGCCACCGTCTTCTAGGGTTTTGATGATAAAAAGGGCTTCTTCTCTGATTGATAGTTTCATGATGCTGTTTTATAGTTAGTTCTTTATTATACTAGGATTAAATGAACTGGAATATTCTTGACTCTACTATACCCCGTAATGCGGCGGAGTTAAAAGAGATTTTACTTAAAAATCTTAATTTGGTGGACTCCAAAAGATTTTTTTCTCCTCCGCACCCCCAAGACATATCTTTACAAGAGGTGGATATAGATCAAACTCAGGTGGAGATTGCAGTTAAAAGGATTTTGCAGGCAAAGGAAAAGCAGGAAGAAATTGTTATTTTTGGTGATTATGATGCTGATGGAGTATGTTCAACAGCTATTCTTTGGCAAGCTCTGTATGATCTGGATTGTAAAGTAATTCCCTTTTTTCCTCATCGAGACAAGCATGGATACGGTTTGTCGGATAAAGCCTTAGATGATTTGTTGGAAAATAATAAGCCGGCTTTAATAATCACCGTTGATAATGGGATTGTGGCTCACCAGCCAGCTCAACGAGTAGCTGATGGAGGAATTGACTTAATTATCACTGATCATCACCAACCTGAAGACAAATTACCAACAGCAACGGCTGTAGTTCACTCCACTAAGCTTTGTGGAGCGACAGTGGCTTGGATGCTAGCCAGAGAAGTGACAAAAGCAGCTGATGTAGAAATGAGTAAGTTTTGGCAACTAGATTTAGCAGCTATTGCTACTATTGCAGACCAAGTGCCTCTGCGAGGTGCTAATAGAAGTTTTGCTAAGTATGGACTAGAAGCTTTGAGGATATCTCAAAGACTAGGTGTGAAAGCACTCTTAGCTCAATCTAAGCAAGATCAAAAGACAATTACCTCTCAGACAGTTGGCTTTGGGATTGCACCCCGAATAAATGCCATGGGTAGGCTCGGTCATAGTTTGGATGCATTGCGATTATTATTGACTAAAAACAAAATTAGGTCAGAGAAGCTGGCTAAAGTTTTAGGTGAAACTAATGCACAGCGTCAGGAAATGACTTATGAAATGTATGGTCATGCCTTAGCTCAATCTGATGACTGGAAAGACGAGCATATTATTATTGTCCAATCTGCTGATTATCACGAAGGAGTGGTGGGGTTAATTGCGGGCAGACTAATGGATAGATTCTATAAACCAGCGATTGTAATTAGCATTGGAGATGGGATTGGTAAGGCTTCTGCGAGAAGTATAGCTGGGGTAAATATTGTCGAGATGATTCGCGAGGTTAGAGATGATTTACTAGAAGTGGGTGGACATCCAATGGCAGCTGGTTTTGGAGTAGAAGAAAAAAAAATAGAGCAGGTAATTGAGAGATTAAAGAAACTAGCTAAAGAAAAAATTGATAAGGAGCTGCTGAAACCTAGTATTGATATAGCGGCGGTAATTCCATTTAAATTAATTAATGAAAAGACGGTTCAAACTATTTGGGACTTTGCACCTTTTGGGCAGGGTAATCGGGAGCCAATCATCGCTCTTAAAGGAGTGGAAGTGTTGCAAGTTTTAACAATGGGAGCTGATAATCAGCATTTGAAGATTGTGGGTCAGGGAGATGATGGGGTAACACCGATTAATTTTCTTTTTTGGAGAAGGGGAAGTTTAGCGGAGAAAATTGATACTGGGAATAAGATTGATGTAGCAGGTGTTTTAGAGATAAATGAGTGGCGAGGGAGGAAAAGTGTGCAGATTAGGGTGAAGGATATTGCACTACTCTAGATTAGATTATAAAGAGCTCTCCACAAAGCATGGATAAAAACATCTATTTCTTTTCGGTCACCAAAATCTTTATCAGAAATGTCGATAATGCTTAATAATAGATCAAGTTCTGCTGATCTGATAATATTGTTGAGTAAATGAGAATATGAAAGATAGGGAAAGTCTTGTTGATTAAAGTACTCTCTGTTTAATAAGTTCCATAAATCGACTGAGTTTCCATAATAGTTAACATGAAATTCTTTTATTGCAGCTAGTTCATCTTGAGTGAAATACTCTGACATAACTTAGATGATATCATTAATATTGCACTTGAATATTTATGTTAATTAGTTAGAATAAAAATCTATGAGTAGTTCTTACACAACTCACCGCAAGTACTTTATTAACCTTATTTGGAGCAAGGTACTTCGGGGCGTGTAATTAAAACTCAAAACACATGTTTTACACAGCCCCGCACCAGCGGGGTTTTTTAGTTTTAGAGGGAACAAGGCGTTTTCTCCAAAGATTAAAACAAAAAAATGTGATTGCTGCACCTTAACATAGTCAAGAGAAAAGAAAGTTAAGTTTCTGGGTGGTCGTGAGGAGATGATCTGTAGCGTCTCCTCGTCACCACTCAGAAAAACCTTATTGGTTGAAGAGTGAAAATTTTATTTCATGAGGAGTGAAAATGTCAAAAAAAACGAAGTTTAAAAGACAGCGGGAAGAAAAAAAGAAAAAAGAGAATTTGAAAAAGGGGAGAGATAAAAGAAAAAAAAGAGGGCAAAACTAATTTTTCTCAAGACTAGGAAGTGGATTTTATCCGCCCACTAGTCTCTGTGTAGTTAAGTATAAATTATTTGACTATAGGGAGATGTGGGTGGATAAAAGCAGTTCTTAACATAAACATGTGGTATAATAGTATAAATTATAGAGACTTTACTAGATGAAATATCTAGTATTTTGCTTTATGACTAGTTTTGGATAAAAACATCGCGTTTTTATTTAGAACAAAGAAACACAACGCACCTTAACATACCATTCAAAAAACTATTTTCCGGGTGGCTGTGAGTAGATATCATGTCTTTTCACCGCCACCCGGAAAAATAAACAAATCACGTAGATCCGGGATGATTTGTGCTTAGGAGGTGCAAATAAGAATTTTTTTGTTCAGAAGAATTGAAATTTCAACTATAGGAGAAACAACGATATGTGTGATCAACAGCAAGAAGCATCAGCGCGAAAGAAGCAATGTGAGGAGTGCGGTCAGGGCTTCAAAGGCAAAGGCAAACTTTGCCGAGGATGCAAAAAGAAGAAGAAGAACATTTTGTTGTCTCTTCCGATTCTCCTTGTCATTTCCCAACTGCTTTTTGGAGCGGAATTTTTCCCGTTCCGCTATTGTGATGAATGTGGTGCAAAGCTCCCAATCGGGAAAAGAGTTTGTCCTGGCTGCGGGCACCACAACGGTGCTCGTTAAAAAAGTTTAGTTTTATGAATGGTGGTGTTTCGAGCAAACATCGCTCACCTACCATTCTTTTGTAGTTAATTTGTTTTAGCTATAGGAGAATGTAGGTGAGTGGTGGCGGTGTGTAATTTAAAATTGATTATCTACCTATTTTTTGCTAGAATAAATTTATTAAAAAATCTCCGACCGTAGTTTATATACTACACTGTGGGAGATTTTTTATTTCCAAGGGAAAACAGAAATAAAGTGGAGTTTATTTTTTCCAATATTCTTTTTTATCTGTACCACAAACTTAGTCTCATCTTTTGTAAGTCCATAAAATCTAAAAAGTTTTTCATCTCTATTATTGGGATTTAGTTTTAGAACTGGTGTGCTATTACTCTTTATAAAAACACGATCTTTTTACTCGCATTCTTAAAACAGTAATGAGTAATGCCTACCACAAGTGTAATAATTTTGATCTTGCCCCCTCAGAATCTTAATAATTTTTTAATCACTAGTTACTGGTTTTAATATTTATCATTGATTAGAATGTAATCATGCTTGATCCTCACTCACCTCTTAAACGTATCGTAAATCAATTAGAAAATGATAAAGATAGAGAAGAATTTACTAAAAAAGTAAAAAGAATCATCGAAGAAGAGTTTTCTCAACAAAATCTTATTTTAGACAAAATTATTAACCAGTTGACTCGTAGAATTGAACACTTAGAAAATCCAAGATTTAGATTATAATGAACTACTATGACCAGAACTCTTATTTCTCAAACCCCATCTTTAATTGGCCAATCCGTCACCCTCAAGGGTTGGGTTGATACCAAACGTGACCACAGTAAAGTCGTTTTCATTGACCTCCGTGACCGCTCTGAGAAAGTCCAGTGCGTTGGCTTTGGAGAAATGAGTAAAATCAGAGAGTTAACTACCGAATCAGTCGTTGAAATTATTGGAAACGTCAAAGAACGAGGTGGTAAAAATGTTAACCCAGATCTTCCCACAGGTACTATTGAGATAGAAATTACTGACTATAAAATTTTAAACTTGGCCAAAGAACTACCTATTACTTTAGACACCGATGGTAAAGACATTGGCGAAGAACCTCGCCTTAAACATCGCTATCTAGATTTACGCCGAGCTAGAATGCAGAAGAACATTCGTCTTCGCTCAGATTTTATTCAAGCTATGAGAGCTACATTAGTTGAGCAAGAATTTGTTGATATTGAAACCCCGATGTTGACCCAGTCCACTAAAGAAGGTGCTCGTGACTTTATTGTGCCTTCACGCTTTCAACCTGGTAAATTCTATGCTCTTCCCCAAAGCCCACAGCAGTATAAACAGTTACTTATGACCGCTGGTTTTGAACGCTACTTTCAATTTGCCCGCTGTATTCGTGACGAGGATTTAAGAGCTGATCGAGGTTTTGAGTTTACCCAGTTAGATTTAGAGATGAGCTTTGTCGATCGGGATGAGGTCATGAAAACTGTCGAGGATGTGGTTAAGACCTCAGTTAAAGCAGTCGGTGGACAGCTTAAAGACGAGCAATTTCCAGTTTTTACTTACGATCAAGCTATTGAGCAGTTTGGAGCTGACAAGTTCGATTTACGAACTGATGAAGAGAAAAAAGCAGGTCTTCTATCCTTTGCTTGGGTAGTTAACTTTCCTTTCTTTAAGAAAGTAAATAAAGACGACGCTGCCGAAGTAGAAGATGGTAAAAGTGGTTGGACATTCACTCACAATCCATTTAGTGCTCCTCAAGATGAATTTCTTCAAGATCATTTAGATGGTAAAAGCTTAGATAAAATTTTAACTACGCAGTATGATTTAGTTTGTAATGGCTATGAAGCCGGTGGTGGAAGTATCAGAGCTCATGATCCCAAAGTGTTACGAGCTACTTTTAAAAATATGGGGTATTCAGATTCAGAAATAGAAGAGAGTGTGGGTCACATGATCCGAGCTTTTGAGGTAGGCACTCCTCCTCACGGTGGAATTGCGCTGGGTATTGAAAGATTAATCATGGTCTTAGCAGGTGAAAGCTCTTTAAAAGAGGTAGTCGCATTTCCAATGACTTCTACCGGTAGAACTGCTGTTATGAGTGCACCAAATAAAGTTGAGTCCAAACTTCTAAAAGAGTTGGGGTTAGAGATTAAAGATTAAGTGTTTTAGAATGAGATGGTGTCCAAACTTCGTCTCGATCAATATCTATCTTTAGTTTTATTGTCCTTAATAATTTTATTACCAATTAAACAAGTTTTGCCTCAAGAAGAAATTTTTCCAGTAGTAGAGCTAATTCAGATCAGTCCCATTCCTATTTTAGATAATGATCAGCAGCCAGATGAGTTTATTGCTAGTTTATCTGCCCAATCAATCTCAGTTATCGATGTCGACTCCGCCTCGATCTTGCTAGAAAGAAATTCACATCAAAAAGTAGCTCCGGCTTCTATAACCAAGCTTTTAACAGCCTTGGTGGCAAGGGACATCTACAAATTAGATGAAGTTATCTCTATCAAGATCCCGCCCCTTAATATTGGCCATACTATTGGCTTTAGGGTGGGAGAAGAGTTTTTAGTAGAGGATATCTTGAAAGCACTTTTGATTAACTCTGGCAATGATGCTGCAGAAATATTAGCCCAAAATCATCCTCAAGGTCGAGAAGGATTCATTCAGGAGATGAATAATACTGCCGCCAAACTCCATCTCACCAATAGCTCTTTTATGAATCCGTCTGGACTAGACGCAGCAGCTCATTTTAGCTCGGCCTTTGATCTTTCTCTCTTGGCTAGAGAAATTATGAAAGATGAGTTCTTAAGGTCAGTGGTGGGCACTCAGCAAGCAACTATCGCTAATAGGGCTGGAACAAATCAGTATTGGTTTTACAATACCAATCTTCTCCTAGGGGTTGAGCCAGGTGTAGTTGGTTTAAAAACGGGCACCACAGATTTAGCTGGGGAGGCATTAATCACTCAAGTAGATCGAGAAGATAAAAATATTTTAATTGTGGTCCTTGGTAGTCAAGATCGCTATAGTGATACTAAGAAAATTATCGATTGGATCTTCACTCATTACCAATGGTTAATTTTTTGAGTATTATAAGAATATGAACGAAGAAGTTGAAACAACAAAATCTGGTTTAACTTTAACCGATGCCACTCATTTCGGACGCTTGTTCGTTAAGTACGGCGGCATATTTATTGTCGTGTTAATTGTCGGTAGAATTTTTCTCAGATCAGCAATTGCTTTTTGGAAGGCAGTCAATCCACCTCCACCTCCACCTCCAACAGTTGGCTTTGGCCTTTTACCAGCGATTTCATTCCCTTATCAAGTCAGTGAAGATCAACCTCAATCATATCGCCTAGAAACTGCCAGTGGAACAACTCCTAACTATGGAGATAGAGCTAAGGTCTTTTTAATGTTGAGATCTACTCCCAATCTTTTAGCTGATCAGAAAGCTAGAGAAGTGGCAGCTACCTACAACTTCGTCTTTGAACCAGAAGTAGTTGGGTCAAATATCTATCGTTGGCAAAAATCACAGCCATTGGAAACAAAGTTAGAAATGAATATCTTTAATAGTAATTTTGAAATAAAAAGCAATTACCTCTCGAAGCCAGAGCTATTAGTAAATAATGAGTTGCCAGATGATTTTGAAGCGGTAAGATTAGTGAAAGACTTTTTGAAAAATAGTGATCTATTGCCCCCAGACATTGGTACTGCCTCTGGTGAGATAGTTTACTTGAAATCACTCGGTGGAGAAGTGCTCCCTGCAGTTAGTTATTCTGATGCTGACTTTTTGCAAATTGATTTGAATAGAACTCCAATAGACAATCTTCATCGTATGTATGGCCCAGAAGGATATAAGGGCTCAGTTCATGCGATTATTAGCGGGTCTCTTAATGGAAGTGATTCGATCGTGGAGATGGAGTTTTCATATCAAGAAGTTGATTACCAGCAGATGGAAACTTATCCGATTAGATCCTCTCAAGAAGCCCTGAGGGAACTGCAAAATGGCCAAGGGTATGTTACTGATTTTGATAGCGAGAATGAAGTGATAATCCGTCGAGTATCACTAGGTTATTATCAGTCTGACAAAGAACAAGACTATCTGCAGCCAGTCTATGTTTTTGAGGGTGATAATGAATTCATAGGCTATGTGCCAGCTGTATCTGCAAAGTATATCCAAACTCAAGAGTAGTATAATAATCAAAATATGAAGAAACTCAACTCTATCCGTACTAGAATGGCGCCTAGCCCTACTGGTGACATGCATGTCGGCAGCATGGCTACTTTACTCAAGAATTATGCTTTTGCTAAAAAACATGGTGGACAGTTTATCTTAAGAATTGAGGACACTGATCAGGTCAGATTAATTGAAGGAAGCGAAGCAGGTCTTAAACAAGTAATTTTAGATTATGGCCTTGGTTGGGATGAGGGTCCAGGTAAAGATGGCGGACATGGTCCTTATGTACAGTCACAACGATTAGACATTTATCGTCAAAAAGCTCAAGAATTAATCGATAAAGACTTAGCTTATTATTGTTTTTGTTCTAGAGAGAGACTTGAGCAGGTTAGAGATGCCCAACGAGCTGAAAAAAAACCACCTCGATATGATCGGCATTGTTTAAATTTATCCAAAGATGAAGCTTTAAAAAGAATTGAAGCCGGGGAAGAGTACGTGATTCGTCTAAAAGTTCCTAGCAATCAAGAAGTTAAATTTACAGATCTCCTCCGAGGAGAAATAGTAGTTAATTCTAATGAGATTGATGATCAGGTGTTAATGAAGTCTGACGGCTATCCCACCTATCATTTGGCAGTAGTAATTGACGATCACTTGATGGAGATATCACATATTATGCGTGGCGAAGAGTGGATTAGCTCTACTCCCAAAAGGATTCTCCTTTATCAATCTTTTGGTTGGCAAACACCAATCTATGCCCATATTCCGATATTTTTGAATCCTAACGGCAAGGGAAAAATGAGTAAGCGCAAGGGAACTGTTTCTGCTAGATTATTTTTAGATAAAGGCTATCTACCAGAAGCAATGCTGAATTTCTTTATGATCTTAGGATGGACTCCTAAGGATCAGCGAGAGATCCTAACTTTAGAGGAATACGTTAAAGAGTTTGATCCCAAAGATATTAGCTCTAAGTCGGTCGTATTTGATTTAGATAAGCTAAAGTGGATGAATGGTGTTTATATTAGGAATTTAGAGTTTAATCAATTAAAGTCCAGGCTAAAGCCATTCCTACCAGCCGATTTCCCTTTAGAAAAATTTGATTTAATCTTACCCCTCATCCAAGAAAGACTAGAGACATTAGCTGATATTGAAGAGTTAACCAAGTTCTTTTATCGAGAAATTGAGTTAGAACAATCAAAGTTATTAAAAAAAGCTGACCAAGAAACAGTTTTGAATGAGCTAGATAAGACCTTATCCTCTCTGAATGCAGTTTCAGATTGGTCAATAAAATCAATTGAGGGAGTTATTCGCAGCCTTCAAGAAGACAATGACTGGAAAAGAGGCCAATACTTCATGATGATCAGATTAGCTGTCACTGGCAGTAAAGTCAGCCCACCACTATTTGAGACAATTCATGCTTTAGGAAAACAGAAAGCGGGAGAGAGACTAGCAAAAGCCCATCAACTCGTTGCATAATACCATTATGCCTAGTGATAAAATAAAAATTATTCGTCAAGTTTGTGAGGATGCTAAGCAGCGCTTTGATGAAAAACATCAGGATTTAATTGTATGGATGAAGTCGAACGATATTTCTTTTAGCGATGTTCGTTTAGTATCGCAGCAGCTATTGGCAGCGACTTCTTTTGCAGGAGCAGTAGCCTTAAACAGTCCTGATGAAATGTTGGCTGTCCCTCAGACACACGCACAGGAAAATAATGAAAACGATTTGCTGGCGGTTGTGAGTCAAGAAGAACATGATGAAATCATGAATAAATTGGAAAGCATCGTCCAAATGCCACCTGGCCATATGGAAAAGGAAACAGAGCTTTATTTGGAGCAGCAGTTGAGTGAGATTTTAAATTTTGAGGTGACAGTAGAATTGGAAGGACAAAGATTGAATCATTCAATTGGGATTATGGGTGGAGAGCAGCATTTATTCCGTTTTCCTGGAGATAGCTTAGCTCAACATGATGCATATCAAGAGGCGGGAATTGCTCCCAATCGGGGTGCATTTGGCTGGTTCACTGAAGGTGGTGAGTTGACTGAGAAGGCAATTGCTCGTGAAAAATATTATTTTGCGGTGCAAACTTTATATCTGGAAAACTGGAATACTGAACATCAAACTCTGAAACCTTGGTATAAATTCCGTAAAATGGTGGTAATTAATCCAGCTGAGAAAGTGGCGGTAGTGGCGGTGGTTGGCGATGCTGGTCCAGCTGCATGGGTGCAGAAACAGTTTGGGGGTTCACCAGAAGTGATTCGTGAAGGAAAAATTTGGAGCCCCAAGAGTAGGGGTAGGGTGTTGTTACTCTTTGTTGATGACCCTGATGATAAGATACCACTGGGCCCAATTAGCTTAGAAGCCACCACTCAAATGTTGGCAGAAGCAGGGGGGAATTAAACTATGAATCAAGAGAAGACACAGCCTTCAATTGTCTCCAAAGAAAACATTAAACCTTTTATTGCTGAATTCGAGAATAAGGAGATTTTTTTTGATATTGCTGAGATTGTAGATAATAATGAATATTATCTAGGGGTATTAAGGGAGATGGTGGGTGAATATTTAGATAAGATAATTGTAGTTAATTTGAAAACAGCTTTCGGAAAAAATCGTAAAGGGTTTGCTGCATTTATGCATGAGTTGGCTGCTATAAGTGATGGGACAGAAAAAGTTCAGATGATTAATGAAAAATTCAAAGGAAAATCTTTATTTTGGACAGCAGTCGAGTTGGATTTGCATGAAGAATTGTTAGATGAATTACTCGAAGATCTTGAAAAGGCATCAAGATGATCATCACCAATCTCTTTGTCGGCTCACGCTATCCGGTTGATCGTAAAAAGATCAGAAGGAAGGTGGAGGAAGTTTTAGCAAAAAATAAAATTGAAAAAGCTCAGGTAGATGTATCTATCGTTGGCAATCGAAAAATTAAAGAGCTTAATGAATCCAAACTAAAACATGAAGGCACTACCGATGTTCTTTCCTTTCCCCAACATGAAAAAAATGACCTAGAAGACTTCCCCATGCCCAATGAAATTCCACCCCACCTTGGGGATGTAGTTATCTGTTTCCCAGAAGCCGTCAAAACAGCTAAAAAATATGGCAAAATGGTTGATGCTCAGATCTGTTTCTATTTAGAGCATGGCTTAATGCACTTATTAGGTTATCATCATGATTAAACTATGAGTTGGCACCGACTTTACAGACCAAAGACAATTCAAGGCCTTCATCTTTCTAATATTAGAGAGACTTTGCAGGGTTTTATGGAAAAAGGTCAAATTCCACAGGTGATGCTATTTGCTGGTCCTAAAGGAACGGGGAAAACATCATCAGCTAGAATCATCGGTGCTATGTTGAATGACCCCCAGAATGAAAAAATAATTGACTATCAATTTTTTAATGGCTCAAAGCCCAAAAAACTCGCATATTTAGAGCCAGATGAAAAGAGAAGTTTCAATGATCGTATTTATCGTGGGCAGTCATTTGTAGTTCAAGAAATGGATGCTGCTAGTAATCGTGGAATTGATGACGTGCGTGATTTAAAAGAAAGAGTTGCCCTTCCACCTCAAGATGGAAAGATGACTGTTTATATTTTAGATGAGGCTCACATGCTGACTACAGCAGCGTTTAATGCCTTGCTGAAACTATTGGAAGAGCCACCAGCTCATGCTGTTTTCATCTTAGCCACCACTGAGCTTCATAAAATCCCAGAGACAATTAAATCTCGTTGCAGTATTCTTCACTTCCGTAAAGCCACTCATGAGGAAATAAAATCATCTTTAACTTGGGTCTTAGGCGAGGAGCAGGTAAAGTATCAGGAGGAAGCCTTAGATTCAATCTGTGAGTTGGCAGATGGCAGTTTTAGAGATGCTGTCAAACTTTTGGAGATGGTAGCTACAGATGGTCAAGTAACGTTAGAAAAAGTAGAGTTAGTTTTATCTACTTCTGTTAATAGCGATGTTACTCAGCTTCTAACTTTCATTTTAGATAAAGACGAAAAGGCCGTGGCGGAACTATTCGAAGACTTAAGATCAAGAAATACCGATGAGCAGTTTTTCTTTAAGTCTGTTTTGAATTATCTTCACATGTGTTTATTGCAAAATTTAGAAATTAAAAATGGCACCCCCTTTACTTCTCAAGCGATATCATTATTTCTTTTGAAGGAATTATCTCAAATAGATTTTACTCCAGCTCCAATCGCACATCTTCATTTGGAGCTGAAAGTACTAGGCTTAATCACTCGAGCTAGTGATAAAAATAAAGGTGGCATAAAAAAAAATCCTAAAATAAAAAAAGAAGAGGTGGTAGCAGAAATTCCTGTCCAAAAAAAAATTCTAAAAATAACTCCAATAGATGAAACTCCAGAGGAAGAAGCTCCAAAAGAAGAGCTGTCAGGCGATAGTCAAAAATTAATCCAGAACTGGACTAGTTTTTTATCTGCAGTTAAAAAACAAAATATTACTATCGAGGCACTTTTGAGATCAGCTAAGCCTATTAAGGGTGTAAATGGAACAACCCAAATCCAAGTTTTTTACAAATTTCATAAAGAACAGCTCGAATTACCCAAGTTTAGAACCCTCATTCTTGATTGTGCGGCTCCTATTGCTGGCGGCAGAGTCAAAATAGAGTATGAGCTCTCAACTGTTTCTCATCAGACAGACTCATCTGTATCGGAAAAACCTACGGACTTGGCTACTCTAGCTGAAGAGGTTTTGGTGTAGTACAATTTGATCGTATTAATATATCAATTAATTATTTTTAAAAAAAGGAAAATATGGCAAATCCACTCAAAGCTCTAGGTAATTTAAATGAGCTCCGAAAACAGGCTAAAAAGATGCAACAAGATTTAGCTGGCGAAGAAATTAGAATTGAAGAAGGCGATGTAGTTGTAGTCATATCTGGTGACCAAAAAATAAAGCAGTTCTCAGTCCAGGGTATTTCAAGCCAAGATGCAGTCGATGTTTTAAATAAAGCCATTAAGAAATCTCAAGAATTGGCAGCTAAAAAACTTCAATCCATGACAGGTGGTCTCGGTGGCATGATGGGTGGAAAGTCTTAATTTTAAGGGTTAATGAAGTTGCTTTTAGGAACCACCAATCAAGGTAAGCTTAAAGAAGCTAAACAGCTTTTGAGTGATCTCAAGTTTGATTTATTATCTTTAGACGACTTGGAAAATTTACCAGAAATCATCGTTGAAGAAAATGGTGAGACATTTGCCGAAAATGCCCTCCTTAAAGCTCAGGCCTATGGTCATTTATCGGGAATTTTAACCTTAGCTGAAGATGCTGGACTAGAGGTAAATACCTTAGATGGCAAGCCTGGAGTTAAATCAGCGCGCTTGGGAGTAAATGCCGATGTTAGAAACAGAAAATTATTATCATTATTGAAAAATAAAAAAGATCGAAGCGCTAGATTTGTATCAGTTTTTTGTCTTTATGATCCCCAAACTAAAAAGACAGATTATTTTAGGGGTGAGATAGAAGGTAAAATATCTACTGAACTCAAAGGCAATCAAGGTTTTGATTATGATTATCTATTTATTCCTGAGGGCTATGAACAGACATTTGCAGAGCTGGGCAGTGAGGTTAAAAACAATATTTCACATCGCAAGCAAGCTTTGAATAAATTTAAAGAAATATTTACCTAGACAAATTTTCATCATTCTGATAAAATTTCTACTTTATTAAATTGAATCGAAAAATATTATTATGAGACAATTTGAGGTGTTTATTAAAGAAGGTGGTATAAATCTAATTACTGGCATGGCAGTAATTAGATTTATTGAGGGAGTCAGTCACGTGGTCCCAAGTGAAGGTCTAAAACTGATTGCCCACTTACTCGATGGAGCAAATGAAGAAGCTGTTATAGAAAAAATTGCTCGAGAACGAGTTGTTGCAAGTGTTAGCCCCATAAATGACTAATTAAGCTAATTATTATTGAGGACTCCTCCCAGCTTTAATGTTATTATTGTTAGGTGAGTAAAAAACTATACGTCTGGATATTTGCTTTGATACTTTTAGTGGCGGCTAGTTTACGTTTCTATCAGCTAGCAGTAGTGCCTCATGGAATGACTTGGGATGAAGCAGCTATTGGCTACACTGGCTTTGCTATCTTCAACACTCGTCGTGACGAATGGCTGCACCGCTTACCAGTTTCCTTCATGTCCTTTGGTGATTACAAAGCACCTTTTGCTATTTATCTAAATGGTTTATTTACAGCTGTTTTTGGAATGAATCTCTGGGCAGTACGACTTCCATTCGCGCTATTTTCTATTGCGGCCATTGCGGGAATGATGTTGCTTACTGAAAAAATTAGTCACAAAAAATGGGCTTTGGCTGCGGGCATATTAATGACTTTCTCCCCCTGGCATATTCATTATTCTAGAGCAGGATTTGAGTCGGGAATGTCACTAGCATTTTTTATTTGGAGTTTGTATTTTTTATTAAAATATATAAAAGCAAGTCAGAAGAAATTTTTAGATATTGGATTAGCAGTGGTATCAGCTACCATCTCAATCTATACCTATCACAGCGCTAAATTAGTTGTGCCATTAGTAATAGCAACTTTATTAATTGCTCACCGTAAATTAATCGCTAAGCAACTCTGGCAGCTAATTGTGGCAGGAGGATTGGGAATACTTTTAATCTCCCCCATGATTTGGGACTCAATCACAGGCAAAGGACTGGAGAGATTGGGAACTACGATTCTCGATGAGCTATCTGGCTTGAAGCTAATTAAAACGATTGCCGAGCAATTCTTAGCTCACCTGTCTCCTCAATTTTTACTCTTTGGTGAAACCACTACACTGCGTCATGGCGATGGCATGTGGGGAGTATTGTTGCCAACCACTTTTATTTTAGTGATCTTGGGCATTATTTTTGGATTAAAAATATTTAAAACAAAGATCAATCACTCAATGTTTTTTCTAGGACTAACAATAGTTTTGGTTGGTTTGTTTCCTGCTGCTCTAGGAGAAGAAATTCCTCATAGCAATCGAGCATTATTGGCTCTTCCAGGTTTTATCTTGTTGGCAGTCTTTTGCTTGAAAGAATTAGTTTCAAAAATTAATAAGCCAGTAATTCTAAAAAGTGTTTTAGGTACTTTATTCTTAGCTCATTTTATATTTTTTATAGCCTACATCTCTAGTTACTTCACCAGTTTTGCCGCTCAATCAGCCCCAGAGTTTAAAGATGGCTATCTGGAGGCCTTCGAGTATATTGTTCCTTATGAAAAAGATATTAACAAAATTATCTTTACTAGTGATTATGGTCAGCCTTATATTTATGCTCTCTTTGTGAGAAAAACTAATCCTATTTGGTATCAGGGTGGATCGTTAATTAAGTATGAGTTCAAAGATGAAATAAATGTAGGTGATCTTTCAAGAGAAAATGCAATTATAGTTGCTAGTAATGAAGACAAAATTAACCCTGAGCGGGCAGATAAATTAATTTATGGGAGTGACGGAGAAATTAGATTTATGATTTACCTACCAAAGAACAAATGAAAAAACATTTTTTTCTAGTTATTTTTACTCTAATAGTAGCTTTAGGTGTTGGATTACGACTTTACGGGATTACAGAATTTCCTCCCTCTCCATATTGGGAAGAGGTTGCCTTGGGCTATGATGCTTACTCAATTTTGGAAACAGGCAAAGACCATCACGGGAACTCTTTTCCTGTAGTAGCATTTGAATCTTTTGGTGATTGGAAGCCATCTCTCTATTTCTATATCTTGGTTCCATTCATTAAGTTCTTTGGATTAACTACTCTCGCTATCAGACTACCAGCCGTCCTGAGTGGCATCAGTATCGTCATTGGAATAGGAGTTTTGATCAGATATTTAGTTAAAGAAAAAGATCGAGATAAAATGCAGCTAATGGCGATGGCAATCACCGCAATTTCTCCCTGGGCAATCCAGTTTTCTAGGGCTGGATGGGAAGTAAATTTAGCCACGGCACTGATTCTATGGGGAGTAGTTCTTTTTACAAAAGAACTTGAGAGTAATAAGAATAAACCCATCTTTTTGTTTAGTTCAATAATTTTATTAAGTTTATCCATGTACTCATATCACTCTGCTAGAGTGGTAGCTCCATTACTTGGAGCGGGATTAGCTTTGATTTGGATTCAGAAAAAGCAAAAAAGAATAACTCAGCTAATCATCCCAACCTTAGTCGCTCTAATTCTAGTTAGTCCTATTATTATTTCTTTAGGAAAAAATCAAACTACCCAGCGTTTTGCGGAGACAAGTATTTTTTCTGATCTGACGATAATAGAGGAGAGTAACCTAAGAAAAGAACAGGTGAACAATAGTTTTCTAGGCAAGGTTATTTATCATCGCTATGTATTGTTTGGCAAAGAAGTATTGATAAACTTTTTTAATCATTTTCAAGGAGACTTTCTTTTTATATCAGGGGATAAAAATCCTCGCCATTCTATTCAATACATGGGCACCTTTTATCATTTTGAGGCTGCATTTTTAATTTTAGGAGCTTATGCATTATTTAGTCGGAAGATAAAATATCGCTGGTTTCTATTGTGGTGGCTAGTCATTGGACTTATCCCAGCTTCACTGTCCAAGAACACTCCCCATGCTCTTCGTATCTTACCAACATTACCAATTTGGATAGTAATTATTAGTTTGGGAATTAGAGAAATCTTAGAAATGTTTGGAGGATATAAAAAAACTCTAGCCGTATTGATTGCACTAATTTACTTGGGTGAGCTAAGCATGTTTTGGCGTTTTTACTATAAGATTTACCCCCAAATTTATGCCAATGAGTGGCAGTATGGATACCAAGAGAAAATTTTGGAAATAGAAGCCTTAAGACTGCAGAATCCAGATCAGATAATTAACGTCTCTAGAAAAGATGGAAGACCTGCTATGTACTATTGGTTCTATACCAAAACAGATCCCAGAGAAGTCCAGTTGGAAAATAAGACAGCAAAAAAAGATCAGGGTGAGTTTTTAGAATTCAAGAATCTTAGGTTTGAATAAATTAAAAATAACATTTATGAATAAAGACGCGATAGCATACGTTAAAAAAAATCATAAAAAAATAGTCTCCGATATTTGTAACTTGAAAATATTTTCTCCATCAAAGAATCCTTTTACTTTGTTTATGGCTGGTTCTCCTGGATCTGGCAAAACAGAATATTCTAAAAACTTTCTCAAAAAGTTAGAAGCAGAAGATCCAAGCCAAAAAATATTAAGGTTAGACACAGATGAGCTTAGAGAGTTATTACCTCAGTATACTGGCGATAACTCTGACGAAGTACAGCGAGCTGCTACGCTACTTTTTGATAAAACTTTCGACTACATTCAAAAGAAAAATATCAATGCAATCATTGACACAACCTTTGCTAGTCCTAGAGCTATGCAGAATGTTGAAAGATCTATAAATAGAGGCAGAAGAGTGGGAATAATCTACCTTTATGAAGATCCGATTAGAGCTTGGGAATATACTAAAAAACGAGAAAAAATGGAGGGAAGGTCTGTCCCTAAGGATATTTTTATTAACGCTTATTTTTCTGCAAGACAAAATGTTAATAAGGTTAAGGAAAAATTTGGTGATCGAATAGAACTTAATTTGTTCGAAAAATATGATGATTTTAATTTTGAAAAAAAGGCTAAATTTAATATCCAATCGTTAGATAGTCACTTGAAAGAACGGTATGATCGTCACGATCTTGAAAAGAAACTACTAGATGAGATATAATAAGATTCAAACCATGAAAAGATTTTACGATTTACTATTCCATTTTTTTCAGAAAGAAGACTCTGTTGCTTCAACTACCGGGAGTTTTTTTGATTATTCTGCTGGTAAAAAGATAAGACTTATGAGGGCGGCTGGAAGAGAAGCTCAAAAAGAACAGCGAAGCTTAATTAAGAATTACGAATCTCGTTTTGGCAGAGTTTAAATTTTTCCTGTTAATTATTTTTTATAACTAACGGCCGATCGACGTAAAACTCTGGATTTCCATCTAAAAAGTTGATGGCTTTAACTCTCTCAAATCCCACTGGCAATTCACAGGTAAACATAACCACATAATAATTATTTTCATTTTTATCATCTAGATTATGGGGACAATCTTTTTCAGAAAAAGTATAGTTGAACATCTGCCAAGTTTCTTTACCTTGATCCTCTATAGATTCATGGCTTAATCTTTTTTGAGCTAAATTTTGATAAACAATGGGTTCTATTTGGTTGTAGAACAACACCATCATATAAGGCTCATTTTCTCGATTAGTAACTGTAATATTCTCCGCATCTGGAATAGAGCTGAGATACTTAATCAAATCCTGATATCCATACTGCCTATACCAAGGCTGGTGGACTTGTTGATGAACTGAGTATTGATGCCAAGACTTATAAAAATTCAAGCCAGTGGCAACAACTATAAAAATAGAGAAGGCGGCTGGTAAAAAATTCTTTTTTATTTTAATTGTTAATTTTAATTTTTTCACAAATGAGAGGCTTGTCAAAATACCCCGTGCGATAAATATGGCAATCGGCGGCAGCATGAAGAGAGTTCGATAAGTATGAGGAATTTCTGCAGTAGTGAGTGAAGCAGGAACTGGAGCAAAAAATAACCAAAATAAAAGCCATTTGTCGAAATTAGTTGAGCTTTTTATACTAGCAGCTAAACCTAAGATAAAAAATGGCAAAAAGAAAAGTAAAAATTGTCCAGTTTCTGGAATAGTTGCTCGAGGAGGTTGAGCTCCACCCAAGAATAAATAAGATAAAGATGTATTAGAAATATAGCTTTTACTAAAGGCCTGTATGGCTGACAATGGCTTGTTGTGGAAGATCCTAGTAGCTAGAAGACTGGTTTTAATAGGGCCACCATCCTCTCTAATCGCTTCTTCACGCAACAACTTGCTTTCCTGATCTGAAAAAATACTAATCTGACCAAATCTAGAACTACTTGCAGTCACTGCTAGTAAAATTCCCAGGGCTGTTATCGAATATAAAAATATTTTACCAACTTTAGAAATTTTTAGAACTTTAAAAAATAAAGCGGCTAAGATAATGATTGGGGCAATAATTCTAGCTGTATGGTAAGTAAAAAGAGTTATTAATAAGGCAATTAACCCCAAAGCTACTTTTTTACGAGCCAGCATCAATAAGGCGAAGATGGTTAATGACAAAGCTACTCCAGCCTCGATTGCTGTTCTAGATATCTCTATGTGCCATGGGGTCAGGACTACAACTAAACTAGAGATAAGCGCCAAAGATTTATTTTTAGTGAGACGCTCAATGAGTAAGTAGATGAAGAGAGGTAGAAGAGCTCCAAATAAGGCAGCTGGGGCCCTACTAGTGGCCTGTGTTAGTCCAGAAACTGCGATAAATGGAATTGTTAAATAGCTGTAAACTGCTGGCTTATAATCATCAAAACTTCTCATTGTGAGCGGTAAAAACTGATCGTATTCATCTTTCATAGTAGTCATTAATGACCAGCCGTTATAGCCAAGCGCGGCCTCATCAGTAAAGAACGCCTGCGGAAGAGACTCTAGTTTATAAAATCTGAGAAAAAAGCTAAACCCGATGATAGCTAATAAAATAATTTTCTTCATGAATTTTGGTTAGATTTTCTTATTTCTACTTCAATAGTTCCAAAATTAAATTTTTCAGTTACTTGACCAATTTTATCTTGATTATAGGTAAAATCTACTCTCAGTTTACTTTCGTATGAACCCACACTAGGCTCATAGATAGTGAAGTGATCTAACTCTGGATTTTGAGCCATTTCCAGGTACTCTTCGCCAAAGATTCCTCTTTGATCTGGGCCGTAAAAAAGAGGTTTTTTATCGTAAGTCATTTCTCCATACCAGCCGAACAAATACGCCCAAGTAGTATTGTGACCATAAGGAATAGTAAAGGTGGAAATAGAGAATTGATTGCCACCAGAGATGTTGAAAATTTTGTTCATTAGCTCTAGCTTCTCATTGAAAAAGTAACCTTGATCGACAGCATATAGAGCATATCCTTGCTTTTTGAATTCAGCTGATTTTAGTATATGCGTGGCTAAAAAAATAAAAACTAAGACTATTGAAAAGATTGTTTTTTTAAAGTTGAGAGCTATTTCTTTTAAAAGAAATCCAATTGGAATTAAGATCACCACACTTAAGCTAATCAAGCTATGGATTGAATTTCTATAGTGAAGAAATAAGAAAATAAAAGCACTTAAAAAATAGATGGAGTAGAAAATTCTTTGTTTAAAATTAATTTTTTTGATGAAATAAATCAAGATTGGCAAGAATATAATTAATGAAATTAGAGAGCTTTGAGGGATTAAGTTGAACTGTATTTTCTTAAGATAAAGCTCGAGAATATTAGGCAAATTTTCAAGCTTACTAGAACTTTCAGTGATAACTCCGGTAAAGGTTGAAATTTTAAAAATCCCAGCTTGATAAATTTTGTAATGCGACAAGATAATTGTAGAAATTGATACTAAATAAATCGAAATGAGAAGTAGATATTCTTTCAGAGTAAAAACAATCAGATTTCTTTTCTGAAAAGCTAAATAAAGATATGAGAACCCCAGTGGAATAAAAAGATATAGACTAGAGATGGCTGCTTGGTGAGAAAGACCTAACCCTAAAGCCAATAACCAAAGATGCTTTTTGTTTTCTAAAAAGAATATTTCCCAAACTCTCCAATAAAAGAATGGAATAAATAATAAAGCCATGATTGGATTTGAGAGCCAAGTGCCAATCGAGGCAGTATCAACTGAAACAGCAAATAGTAAAGCTGTAAAAAATCCAGTAAGTTTAGAATTAGAAAATGATTTTGTCAAAAAATAAACTGGAACAACGCTTGTAGAAAATATAAGAGTTAAAACAAAAATCACGAACCTAGGATCACCTCCTGAAAAAGTATATAGAGGAGCAATTAGATAATAATATAAAACGCCATGATAAACCTGATCTTGAGTTCCACTAGCTGATGGACCTTGGATCTTTAAATCATGGTTTTCAATTATACTTCTAGAAAGAATGGCGTCACGAGCTTGATCCCATCTAAAAACAAAGGAATTGTTTTGAATCAAAAATAATCTGACTAAAAAAGCAACAAGAAATAAAAAAAATAAGTATTTTTTTTCATCAGCAATGATTGAGAGATAGATTTTTTTCATTTTTCCAGTAGGTCTGCTTTCATCCAAGACTCAACCCGCAAATCTCCCACCATTTGGACTCTAGTCATAACACCATCTTTTGTAGCTTCTAGATACCATTTAGCTAGTCTTTTTTCCAATTGTCTATCTGGTTCAATCAAAATATACCAATATTCATCACTATCCTTTTTAATGGTAATAGGAATTCCTTGGTTTAGCTGGCCTGCCTGCCAATGTAAAATAGCATCGTAATGTTCTGTTTCAGCATTGGGAGTGAAAATTCTAACCACTCCCGAGCTTTGATTGTCTTCATTAATCCAAGTGTAAATTTTATTAATTGCGCTACTCATTGTTTTTAAACCAGCGTTGTTGATTGGCTTCAGGGTAGTAACGTAAAGTGATTGATACCAATAAGCTCCAAAAAAGCCGATCATAGCTATTAATAGATATTTAGATAATTCGAATCTCTTCAATTGGTAAATCTTGATAGCTCCCAATAATATAAGTGGAGCTAAAAAGATAAAATGAGAAGTCAAATAATAGTCAAAAAAATAACCGTTATTTCCTTTCCAAATCATATAAAAAGGATAAGGAAGGATGGCTAAAATAGAAATTAAGTTCCAAGCAAATTGAGATTCCTTTTCATTTTTTAAATATTTTTTATTTATAGCCACATGAAGACCAACTATTAAAAGAGATAAGATAATTAGAGCTGGCCAGATGCTTTCAGCCCCTCCTCTAATAAACAGGTCTTTAGTCGCCATTAATAATTGACTCGGTCTTTGAGAAAAATGATGGGCCCAAGTGATTTTTTCTTGATTATCACCCGACATGGCTCTAAATAATGAATTAGTCATTATGAAATTATGTCTTAGCTCAAAGAGAATTTGGGGTAATAGAGTTGAACCAAAAGAAATAGCGGCAATCAAAAAATCCTTGATGTCAAATTTTCTCCTAATCCAAGGAATAAGAGTAAATAAAACTAGACTATAAAAAATAGCATAAGCAAACTCTGATTGGAGAGTTAATCCTAGAAGAAAGAAGGCCAATCCTAAATAGAATTTTGATTCTCTAGCTTTAAGCAATGATAGGAAAACACCACTCATAAGTGGAATCGCAATTAAAGGATTCCAAACTCTAATCGTGCCCCAAATACTTCCGGGAAGTATGGTTAGAATATAAGCACTTAGGATAGCTACTTTTTTATTTTTAAATAATTCATGACTAATAACCCAAAACATTGGGAGTGAAACAAATCCTAGTAAAATATAAGATAATAAAAAACCAAAGGGACTAGCGCCACTCAAAATATAGCCAGGAACTCCTAGGTAAAACCAGAGCGGCCCCAGGAAGAATCCTTGTAAGCCTGATGTGGGGCCAATTAGAGTTAAATCCCCTTCCACAATCTGTTTCACAGCAAAAAAATCTCGGCCATTATCCCAAGTAAAAAACAACGAATCTGAAATGCTCCACAGTCTAACAATAATACTAAATAAGATAAAAAGTATAAAATAGCGATGAGTTTTAATAAATTTCATAAATTTACTTTGATAAAACAGATAGAGTTAATTCATCTCCGCATTCAATTTGACTCTCTATTTTATTTGGCTTAAACAATGATATCTCATGGTAGTCAGTTTTACCAAGGTTGTATTTGGTGTTTTCAGAAACAACCACTAGGCGCTCTGCGAAATTAGGCTCGTATACTAAATCTCCTACTGAACAGCCAGCCTTAGAAAATAGGTATCGGTACCCAAGAGCCTGATGATCATGACTTTTTGAATTAAGAGTTAGAAATACTGGAAACTTAAGCTCTTCACAAGCCTGCTGAGCACAAGCTTGCTTTCCTGAAACCGTGAGTGGCGTTGCTGCGAAATACTGTCTGATTTGGGCTGGATTTACCCAAGAAAAAAGCAAAATGACAATCAATAATCCTTGAATTGTTTTAGAGTTAATCTTGGCGATTAAAATTAAAAATAAGGAAGTAATTCCAAAAATATAATGCGAGTGAGTTTTGAAAGGTAAAAAATATTGAACAAGGAACACAGTTGCTAAAACAATTGCAATTGACTTGATGTTTTTATTTTTTTTGCTAAAGAGTAGTAAACCAAGCATAATTGCTAAGATAAGAACTACCCAAATAGTACTAACAGCTAGTGGAAGACTAGCCAGTTTTGATAACTTTTCAATTGATAAAGCTGCAGTTTGAAGCGGCTCTTGGCTTAAAACAGACCTAGATAATAAAAAACCATGTCTAAATTCAAAAGCAATGATTGGTAAATTAGTCAGTAAAAGAGAAACACCAAGCTTAGCGGCAGTTTTAATAGATTTTAAAATATTTTTTTGTTTCCAAGCATAAAACAACAATAATATCAGCACTGTGGGTGCTAATGAGTAGGTAAGACTGATAGCAATTGCCAAAAATAGCATTGTTAGCCACTCTTTTTTTTCAGAGAACTTATCCAATAGTTCCTCTAGAAAGATAAATCCTGCTATTAAAAAAGGTGGAGCTAAGACAGGGTTCCACGGCGATCTCGACTGAAGAATGAACTCAGGATGAAGGGTCATCAGTCCAAAAATAATAGTAATTAATTTTTGTTTAGTTAAATTATTTCTATAATAAATTAAGCCAGTAAAGAAGAAAGCTAGATATAAAAATATGGTTGCGTAAACAGTTGAAAAAACAGATTGTTGAAACAATAGATAGAAAGGCAGTAGATAATAGAAATAGATAGCGCTTTGATTAAAACTAATCACACTAGTCTGAGGGCCAAGTAGCGGAGGCTTCTTTGTTTCTATCCAACTATAAAGTGTTAGAAAATCCCTACCCAAGTCACCAAAGAAATTCAAGGTTAAGTCTATTTTATATAAACGAAGAAAAATAAAAATTACCGTTATTAAAAAAATAAGAATTTTCCATTTCAAGCTCAATTTAGAGTTTTGTTTAGTCATTTGAATTAGATTATTTTGAAAAATGTATCCATCTCCCAATACGATCGATCATTAATAGTCAGAGTTACTACTATCGCTGCTACCAGCAACACTCCGCCCAATACGATCATGCTTTTTTGAGCTAGTTTTTCCTTTTTAATAAAGGAGAATCCTAGCGGCAAGGCTCCTAAGCCCATAATACCTCTCATGATTAAATTAGAAACATTGATATATTGATTGCTAAATACTAAGGCTAAGCGAATGGTAGGTAAGACCAATAACCAACTTAGCCAAACTAGCCAATACATTTTTCTAGTAATTAAATAATGAATAAACCAAGCGGCAGACAATGCTAATAAAGGATAGAGAGGATAGTCATACCAACCATGAAAAGTTTGCTCACCAGCTGTAGCTGCAATAAAAGCCAGCCAAAGGACGGTGTAGATTTTAATTATTAAGTATTTTTTGGGTTCAACTAAAAACCAAGCTACTACAGCCAGTAAACCTAAAATTATCCAGCCATCAAAAAAAGTTTTAGCTACTATAGTGGGGTGTAAGAATAATCTATTGGTGAGAGTTGCTAAACCCAAATCTCTACCTGCTTGAGACAAATTAACCTCTAAAAATAACTGCCAATTCAACAAAGCTCCATAAAATAAATAACTCCCTTCTCCCAATAAAAAACCAACCAGACCACTTGTCAAAATCTTTTTACTCTGACTTTGCCAACCATACAAGATAATTCCGAGCGGAATTATTAAGCCAGAAACTTTACTTAAAATAGCTGCTATTGATACTAGAATTAAAAATAAATTTCGGTATTTTAGCTTTGATTTAACTAAATAAATAGCCAATAGCATCCAAGTAGTTAGTAAATTTTCTGCAACCACTAGTCTACTGCTTAAAACAAAGGTAGGAACGACTGCATAGATTAGAGTAGCTAAATAGACAATCTTTTTTTCTCTAAATATTTTTTGAGCCACTAGATAAAGCAATAAGACATTGAGAGTCCCAATAATAACCAGTGGAAATCTGATTAATTTCATTGAAGGAATTTGATCCCAAGAATTTTTAAAAGTATGAAGAAATCCGGGAATTAAACTGAATAAGGGCGGATGATCTACAGTCGGTCTTACCCACGGAGCCTTACCCTCGCCATTATCTTGATAGATAAAGTCTTTATATGAGCCAAAGTATGACCAAGAAGTGGGCTGACCTTCTTGAATGATGCTGGCACCCAACATCGTCCAAGCTACTTCGTCAGCAGTCTCACCAGCAATAGGAAACTCAGCGTAGCGATAACTTCTTAATGAAAGCCCTACTATTAGAATTACTAATAAAATCCAGTTTTTTTTGAAAACAATATTTATTTTTTTAAACACAATTGTATTGTGACACAAAACTCTTATTGAGTAAAAAGTGTTATGATTAAAATCATGACTAGACGTCGATATTGGATTGGTTTTTTTCTAATTTTACTTTTAGCCATATTTTTGCGTTTCTATAAACTAGGGCAAGTCCCCGTTTCACTATACTGGGATGAAGCAGCCATCCTTTTAGATGCAAAAGTTGTCAGCCAAACAGGTCGTGATGTGCATGGTAATCCTTGGCTACAAGTTTTATTTCCTTCTTATGGTGACTTTAAACTCCCCACCTACATTTGGCTAGCAGCTTTAAGTGTTAAATTTTTAGGAGTTACTGAGCTAGCAATTAGACTTCCTAGTGCCATAGTTGGTCTAGCTACCATTATTCTAACTGGCCTTATTTCTAAAGAGTTGTTTTTCAAGTTTTCTAAAAAGAAAAGAGACTTATTACAACTTCTAACGATGCTAATCGTGACTGTTAGTCCCTGGTCAATTATGTTCTCTAGGACTGGTTTTGAGGGTCACTTAGGACAGTTATTTTTAGCCCTGTCAGCTTGGGTAATTTTAAAAGCTAGACATAAGCAATGGTTAATTTTACTTTCTCCACTCCTGGGTGCGCTAGCTACTTACACCTATTTCTCAGTTCGTTTTGTGTGGCCAGTAGTCTTCATAGCCACCTCACTACTGGTACTTAATAAAAAAGCATGGAAATGGCTTATTCCATCTTTATTGATTTTTTGGTTTTCACTTCTGCCGATGCTCAAATCGCCTCTCTATGAAGCCAGTAATAATTTTAGATACAGCACTAGCTCCGTTCTAAATGCCCATGATTATCCAGTTCAATCAAATCTTTACCGAGAATTGGCGGGCAGTAGCCTTTTAGATCGCCTTTTATTCCATCGTCATTGGCTAATGGCAAGAGAGCTATTGAAAAATTATGCAGATAATCTTTCGATAAACTATCTATTTATAACTGGAGATCCCAACCTACGTCACGGCACCGGCGAACACGGACTATTCTTAACCATTTTTTTGCCGATCTTATTGGTTGGTTTTTATGAGTTATTCAAAAAGCAACGTTTCAAATTACTAGTTTTAATATTGTGGTGGTTGGTAGCGCTGCTACCTGCTTCAGTGCCAGAGACAACTCCTCATTCACTGCGATCACTCAATGCTTTGGTGCCGCTGAGCTTAATCTTAAGTTTTGGCTTAATGAGTTTAGTAGAGAGAAAATCAAAAATTCTAAATTTATTTATGTCTTTATTAATCGCTTTAAGTATCTTTGAATTTAGCTATCATTATTTTACCCAATATAGTTCTGATTCAGCCTATGATTGGCAAGATGGTTATAAAGAAATGGCTCTAGAGATAGATAAGAACTTACCTCATGTAGCTGATGTTTATATCGATGAGTTTGATAACAGATTTTACCTCTGGATGTTAGTCTATGGACATTTCACAGCTGAAGAAATTCAGGCCATGCCTAAAGAAGACTATCAAGTAAAAGAAATTGAAAAAGTAACTTTTCACAGCTATCATTGGTCTAAGATTGATTCATTAGATAGAAAGATATTGGTAGTTGGTTTAACCGATCATATCAATGAGGGTCTAGAGCGATATCAGATCAAACCAACCTGGGAAAAAGAAATTTATCAAGATAATGAAACGTCACCTTTTAAAATAGTAATGATAGAAACACAATAGTAATGAAAAAGACCTTAGCTTTAATTCTACTTTTTATCATCAGCTTTGCAGCTCGTATTTACCAATCTGGTCAAATCCCAGCTATTCTAAATCGAGATGAAGCAGCGCTGGCATACAACGCTTATTTGCTTAAAGAGACAGGACTTGATGAATGGGGTAGGGCATGGCCAACAAGCTTCGAATCATTTGGTGACTACAAATTACCTGGCTACATTTATTCTCTGACATTACTCTTTAAATTATTCCCTCTAGAAGACTGGGTAGTAAAACTACCATCAATAATAGCTGGCTCAGCCTTGGTAGTACTAGCCTTCTTTTTTGCAAAAGCAGTCCGTTTTAAAGATCCGTGGACATGGTTGTTTACCATATTAACTACCACAACTCCAATATTTTTCTTTTACTCTCGAATTGCTTTTGAAGCAAATTTAGCACTAGTTTTATTCGTAGCTTCATTAGCAATTTTAATATCTAAGGTGAATGGTAAAAAAAGATTTATTTTAGATTTTTTAGCCATAGTTATAGTTCTACTATCTGTTTTCACTTACAACACCCCTCTACTATTACTTCCATTTATACTGCCAATTATCATCTGGATTAGAGGTTTTAAATCATGGCAGAAATGGTTGCCTGCCATCATTGGCTTAAGCACGATCATTCTCTTAGCTGGTTATCAACTTTTATCTCTATCTAGTCAAAAAAGTGGAATTACTATCTTTCAAGATGAAACTATTCTAACAAACTCAATTGAGTACCACCAACAATTCTCTGGAGCTTGGCAAACAATACTAGGTAATAAATATATTTATTACTCATACTTGATCGGTCAAAATTATCTCCAAAGTCTTTCTCCAAATTTCTTGGTATATGCTCGCGACACTCATCCCTGGCATTCACTTCCATACCACGGGCATCTACCCGGGGTAGTTTATTTCTTTGGAATTATCGGCATTCTCGTCGTTGTGATTAAGTTATTGGCAGCGATTAAAAGCAAACGATTTTCTAATGAGATTAGAATGAAAGCGAGCCTACTATACTTAATGCTAATTTCACTGTTGCCTGCTGCGATCACGGTTGATGCTCCTCACGCCACTCGCAGCTTGTTATTTTTCTTTTTATTCAACATTTTTACCCTATTTGGACTTAAAAGAAGCTATCACTTTATTCGAGACCACACTCAGATTAAAAAAAATGCCCTACTTATCTCTTTTAGCATCTTACTAGCTATCTCTATTTTTAGTTATCTGAATGATTACTTTTTAAGCTATCCATCCCAGCAACAATCCCTTAGACCTGGCTTTGAGGAGATAGTTATTCAAGCTGATCAACAGTATCCAGATCAAGAAATAGTCGTTATAGATGAAGAAGGCTACCAGTACGTTTCTTTAGCTTGGTACCTAAAAATTACCCCAGAAACATTCTCTAAGAGCATAGTACGTCAACTACCTGATAAAATAGGGTTTAAATATGGTGAGCAAGTAGACAAATATCACTTTGTCGTAGATATTGATGATAAGAGTGAAAGTGAGAAGATAGTCATTAACTGGAATAAAATTGAGGAAAAATGGGAAATATTGGAGTTTTAATATGATTTCAGTTGTTTTGGCAACTTTTAATGAAGAAAAAAATATTCAACGCTGCTTAGAATCAGTCAAATCTTTTGCTGATGAGATCATTGTCGTGGATGGTAGTTCAATTGATGAAACCAGAAAAATAGCCAGAGATCTTGGGGCTGAAGTTATTAAAACTACTAATAAAGCTAATTTTCATATCAATAAGCAGCTAGCAATGGATAATGCCCACGGTGACCTAATCTTACAGTTAGATGCTGATGAAGTAGTCGATAAAATTCTGCAGAGATTTATTAAAAAAGCTCACTCAAATGTCATCAAACGAAAAAATCATCATCGCCAACCCGTAGCTTGGTGGTTGAGACGTAAAAACCTCTTTATGGGTCAATTCTTTAAAAAAACTGGTCAATACCCCGACCCAATCATTCGTCTTTATGTGAATGGTTATGCTCATTTACCCAAAAAAGACGTCCATGAACAAATGAGGGTTGATGGCATAGTAGCTTGGGCAACAGGTCACTTAATTCACTATGCCAATCCTAGCTTCAAAGATTATATGCGCAAATGGAATACCTATACTTCTTTTAAAGCCCAACAGCTTTTAGATGCGAATGTAAAAATAAATTTTATTAATTCAGTTAAGTATCTAATTTGGTTACCTACGAAAACTTTTATTTTGCTTTTTATTAGACACAAGGGTTTTGTGGATAAAATTCCCGGTTTTGTGTTTTCAGCAATGAGTGCCTTTTATCATCCTATGTCTTACCTAAAACTCTGGGGAAAGTATCAAAAATGAAAATATTAATTGACACCTCACCTTTAGATACCGGCCATGCCATCAGAGGTATCGGTACCTACACCCGTCTCCTAGTAGAACATCTAGAAAAAGAAGCTGATATCACCATTGTTAGATCGGGAACAAAAAAAGCTGAAAATTTTAAACCAGACATCGTTCACTACCCATACTTTGACTTATTTTTTGATACTCTACCACTACTTAAGAAAACCCCCACTATAGTAACTATCCATGATGTAATTCCTCTAGTATTTGCTGATAAATATCCAGCCGGAATAAGAGGTAAGGCAAAGCTTATCAAGCAAAAGTCATCACTTAGAAATGTAAAAGCAGTCATTACTGATTCAGAATCTTCCAAAGAAGATATTCAAAAACATTTGGGAGTAGCTGCAGATAAAATCAAGGTAGTCTATCTAGCTGCTAGCCCCCACTTGAAAGCAGCAGATGAAAAAGAGATTAGAAGAGTTAAGCGCAGTTATAAACTTCCTAAAAACTATATTTTATATGTAGGTGACATTAACTATAATAAAAACATCCCCCAACTCATCAAAACAGCTCGTTATTTGCCACAAAATGTAAAATTAGTTTGTTTAGGCAAAAGCTTCATTGAGCAAGATATCCCAGAGTGGCACTGGATTAAAACTCAGCTGGCTCTAAGTGATGTCGAGAACAAGGTTAAGTTTATTGCCGATGTTCCGGGAGGAGCGGAGGCAGATATGGCAGCTATTTATAGCGGAGCCATTTGTTATGTTCAGCCATCTTTTTACGAGGGCTTTGGCCTGCCTGTCTTGGAAGCAATGCAGTGCAAGACTCCGGTTGTTTCAACTCAAAATTCGTCTCTCGTAGAGGTAGCCAGCGATCAAGCTATTTATGTAAAAGAAGATGCAGAATCTATTGTACAGGGAGTAAATCAGGTTTTAGGATGGAGTAAAACAAAACGTCAACAAAAAATTAGAGCAGCTTTTGCTTGGAGTCAAAAATTTAATTGGCAAAAAACAGCCCAAGAAACAATTGATATTTATAAAAAAGTTTTAAATGATTAAGAAAATTTTTACTTTTCCGCTAGCATTAATTCTAGCTTTATTAATTGCTAAGCCTTACTTTCATGCTGGAATTCCTTATACACATGATGGGGAGAATCATTTGGCTAGATTCGCTAATTATAAAATTGCTATTAGAGAAGGACAGATCCCACCTCGATTCGCACCTAACTTGATGAATCATTATGGCTATCCGGTCTTTAACTACAATTATCCTTTAGCTAATATTCTCTCGCTTCCATTTTCATTTCTAAAAATCAACTATGAAGTCACCTTTAAGCTTCTTTCAACTATATTTATATTTGCCGGTCTTGCTGGAGTCTACCACTGGCTAAATAAACTAAGAACTCCTTATAAAGCAATGCTCTTTGGAACAGCTATCTATGCCGCTTCACCCTTCATCTGGTCAACTGTTTTGTATAGAGGGAACATTGGCGAAATCATGGCTTGGGGTATTTTTCCCTGGCTACTTTATCTAATTGAATCATTAAGAGGATCGGGGAAATGGGCCTACACTTTCAAAACAGTAATTATGACTTTGTTCCTACTATCACACAACATCGCAGTCATGTTTGGGCTACCGATGATAATGATATATGCCTTGGTTAGATACAAAAAGGATAGTATTTTCTGGATGAGATTCCTATCGACCATAGGATTTGCGATTGCCTTGTCACTCTGGTTTTGGCTGCCAGCCATAGCAGAAAAGAATTTGGTTACTGTTGGAGAAGTAGCTCTTATTAACGATTTTACTAAACATTTTCCATCACTAAAACAACTCATCTCTAGCCCAATGAACTTTGGCTTCTCTATTCCTGGAAAAATTGACTCCATCTCATTTTCTTTAGGCATAACACAACTATTTACCTTAGTTCTAAGCGGGGTGATTATCGCTAAAATATTAATCAATAAAAAAATCAATTCTCTTGAAGATAGCTTCAAACTATTGGCTTTATTTTTTATAGGTGCTGTTTTACTAATTTTTTTCCAACTAAAAATCACCGCCCCCATTTGGGAACTAATTCCCATAGCTTTATTTATTCAATTTTCATGGAGACTGAGTTTATTTTTAAGTGTCGCTTTTGCTGGTCTAGGAGCCATGATCTGGCCAAAAATTAATAACAAGATTAGATGGTTTCTCGTAGGCATACTAACGCTTCAACTTTTATCTTTCTCCAGGATGAAACCAGTTGATTATTTTCATCGAAATAATATTGATTATGATGCTTTTACCCAAAGCACTACTGTAAATAATGAAAACTTACCTAAGAATTTTAGCTATTTGGATATTGCTGACTGGCAACCAACTCCAAAAATAATCGATGGTCAAGGAGATATTATAAAAGTAGAGTACTGGACAGGATCCAGGCGACAATATGAAATTTCAGTTAAATCTGCAATGACTATCGCAGAACCAACTATGGATTTTGCAGGTTGGGAAACTATCGTTTTATTTGATGGAAAAAAATCAATAGTTGATTATATTGATAATGAACAAATAGAGGGCAGAATTGCTTATCGCTTAGAAGAACCCGGTAAATACGAGATTAGAACACAATTTTCTCAAAAAACTTGGCCTAGAATGGTCGGGAATGGAGTCTCTATTGTGGCATTAATTATATCTTTAGTGTTAGTTTTTAGAAAAAACTTAAAATTAAAAAGGGAATTAAACTTTTATCTAAATTGGAAGATATTTTTATTCTTTGTGGGCTTAGCAGCACCTCTGCTACTGATCTATGATCCAAGTTTTCCCTACGCCAGTACTCTCTTGGCTAATTCTGGACTACCTGAATCTATATACTCGTGGGTGAACTTTGATGGCGTTCATTACCTGACTATTGCCGATAAAGGATATCTGGGAACTGGCTTAATTCAAGCTTTTTTTCCTCTTTATCCAATCTTGGTTAATGGATTAAATCAAATAATTAATAATTATTTCTTGGCTGGATTAACTCTTAATTTTATCGTTGGCTTTTTGCTATTGAGAGCATGGAAAAAAATAGTTGATTTAGAAACCAACGCTAGAATTAAAAACTTCTCACTCTATCAACTACTATTTTTATTTCCAACATCCCTATTCTTCAACTCCTTTTACTCTGAAGCTTTATTTTTATACTTAGTTCTATTGAGTTTTTTAAATGCCAGGAAAGGTCATTGGCTAAAAGCAGGATTAGTAGCTGCTCTAGCTTCAGCTACTAGGTTAGTAGGAATATTCTTAGTTCCAGCCCTACTCGTAGAATTGTGGCTGCAAAAATCAGCTCTCAGAGAGGCTAATCAAACAAATCAAATAAAAATAACTTCTCAAATCAAGTGCTTTGCTCAAAAATACTGGAAGCAAATCTTGGCGATTACCACTGGATCACTGGGGTTGGCGTCCTACATGATCTATCTACAGCGAGTATTTGGAGATCCACTTTACTTTTTTCATCTCCAATCTGAGTTTGGTGGCGGTAGACAAGAGTCAATAGTTTTATACCCACAGGTAGTCTGGAGATACTTAAAAATTTTGTGGACGGCTCGACCTTTTGACCTCAAGTATTACTCGTACGCTCAAGAGTTTATTTTCGGCACATTGGGTTTAGCAGGCATAATTTGGTCTTGGTTTAGAGTCAGGAAATCATATGTCGTATTTAGCGCCCTAGCATTCTTACTCCCTACGCTAACTGGTACTTTTTCTAGCATGCCTCGTTACTTCTTAGCAAGCTTTTCAGTTTTCATATTGATAATCAAGTTACTAGATAAAAATAAAACAACTCGCCTAATCTGGTTAAGCCTTTCGACATTATGGCTTATTTTTAATACAATACTCTTTATCCAAGGTTATTGGGTAGCTTAAAAGGAAATTTATGAAAAAATGCAACTCATCTTGCGTACCAGCTTCTTTTCCTGCATTATCACTTGAAAAAGAAGGGTCCGTAATATGAACATTATTGTTACTGGTGGAGCTGGATTCTTAGGTAGGCACTTGTGTCGCGCACTAGCTAATGCTGGCCACTCACTTAAAATAATTGACCTTAAAAATAATCCGGAATTTGAAACTATCATTGCTGATGTCCGTGATACTAACAAAATGAAGGAATTAGTTTCTGATGCGGAAGTTGTTTTCCACTTAGCATCATTGATCGAAGCAGGTGAATCTGTAGAAAAACCCGAAAAATATATAGACTACAACATCAATGGCACCCTCAGTATTCTCGAGGCAATGCGTTTAAATGGCATAAAAACGTTTGTTTTTTCATCTAGCGCTGCTATCTATGGTGAGCCAACGGAAGTTCCCATCAAAGAAGATGACAGAACACTTCCTATCAATCCCTATGGAATGACAAAGCTAGCAATGGAAGCTTTATTAAGATCTTATGTAGAAGCACACAACTTTACCGGCGTGGCACTGCGTTACTTTAATCTTTATGGACCTGAAGAGCATCATCAACCAGAAACCCATGCTATTCCGAGATTTATTAAACAAATTTATGAAAATGAAGAAGTGACTATTTGGGGTGATGGCTCTCATCAACGCGACTATGTTTATATTACTGATATCGTTGACGCTCACCTAAAAACACTTGAATTAATAGCTCAGCAACCTGAACAATATCACTATCTCAATCTCTCTACAGAAAATCCTAGCTCCGTCATCCAGGTAGTGGAAACGATTGAACAAGCGATGAATAAAAAAGCCAACATCAAGCATCATGATCCTAGGCCAGGAGATCCGCTCAAGCTTTACGCTGATGCCAGTAAGGCCAAGAATGTGCTAGGATGGCAATCTAAACATAATTTAAAATCTGGTCTAGAAAATACAGTCCAGTACTTTATTAATTATTGGGAAGGGAACTCTTAAATGAAAGCAATTATCGCTGCAGGAGGCAAGGGCACTAGACTTTACCCACTAACTTTTACACTCAACAAGCACTTATTACCAATAGCTAATAAGCCCTTATTACTTTATTCCTTTGAAGATATTGTGTCGCTGGGAATTAAAGAAATTGGAGTGATCGTCAATGACTCTCGACCTAGCATTGAAGCTTTACTAGGTGATGGATCGGCTTGGGGAGTGAAAGTGACTTACATTGATCAACCAGTGGCTAAAGGACTAGCTCATGTAGTGCAAATTTCAGAGAAGTTTATTGATGGTGATTCTTTTGTTTATCACTTAGGTGACAATATTTTTACCCAAGGTATTAAAAGACCTTTTAATAAATTTAAAAAGAGTAAAGCTGATGCAATGCTGACAGTGATTGAACATAATGAAAACTATCGACTGGGCGTACCATTTTTTGATGATGATGGGAAGTTAATACAAGTTGTTGAAAAACCAGAAACTCCACCCAATAGATTTGGTGTGCCCGGACTATATATGTTTGGTCCCAAGGTGTTTGAAGCCTTCAGTGGCAAAGATGCCATAAAACCATCTCCTAGAGGCGAGCTAGAAATTGTTGATCTCTATAACTACATGCTTAAAAAGGGGTATAAGGTGGAAGTAGCAGAGCTAGAGGGTGAGTGGAGAGATCCAGGTAAATTTGATGATTCTCTAGAAACTAGCCGATTGATGATGGACTTAAACAAACGAACTGAGATCAATGGTAAGGTTGATAAAGACAGCAAGCTAACTGATGGAGTAGTGCTAGGTAAAGGCTCTAAAGTCATTAATAGCCAAATTATTGGGCCAGTCATCATTGGTGATAATGTGGAGGTTAGAAATGCCTATATCGGGCCCTACACCACCATTGCCAACGATTGCGAACTAGTTAACTGTAAGATTGAGTACTCAATAGTTTTGGATGATGTCCACATTGCCGATGTTAAGGGTAAAATCGAGGCTTCGATGATTGGTAAACACACTGAAATCCGAAAGACTAGAGAACGAGTCCCAGTTTATAGCTTCATGGTGGCTGATAACTGCAAGATAGACTTGCCGTTTTAAGAAGCCTTGTTCTTGATTATTAAATAAGTTATCCTGATTAAGTGAATATCGTTCAAAATCTCTTAAAAATAAAGGAGCTGGTCTTCAAATCAGAAGCCTCTCAGCAATCTTTGGTTATTACCGCAGGAAGCTTCATTACCTCAGGGATTATGGCTGTGGCAATGATTCTGCTGTCACGCTTTTTAGGCCCAGAAAAGTTTGGTGTTTTTTCAGTCAGCATCTCACTCATGTTTGTGATTTCAAAATTTGCTGATTTAGGTCTGAACCAGCTTATTCCGCGATTTATGGGGCAGTGGTTTTTCCAGAAAAAAAAGAATGAAGAGTTCTTGAAATATATTTTATGGCTAAAAACTATTTTTTCAATCGTATTATTACTAATTTTCTTCCCAGCATCAGGCTTTTTGTCCCAGCTAATTAACTACCCCCATCTAGAGATGATTTATTGGGCTATTATCGGCTCTATTTTTATCGAGATATATAGTTACAGTTATTTAGTCTTATCATCTAGACATCAATTTCTTCAGCTAAGTTTACTTGGCATTCTTCAGGCTCTAATCAAACTCATCAGCTTTGGAGTCATTATCTGGTTTTTCTCATCCAATCTCTTAAGCATTACCGCTTTTTACTACTTAGCTCCAGCAGTAGCAGTCTTAATAATTTCCTTTTTTCTTAAAGAGAAAATATTCTATAAACCCAAAATAGCTAGCTATAAGATTAGGGCTGAAATGAATAAATTTTGGTTTCATTCTGGAGTAGGAGTAGCAATGATGACTCTAATTGGAAATTTAGATATTTTGTTAATCCAACGTTTTCTAAACTCTTTTGAGACTGGTGTTTATGCTGGTGCAGCTAGAATAGCCGCTTTTATGGCGACACTAAGTGGTTCAATTGGCATAGTCCTAATCAGTAGAGTCTCTCGATATAAAAACCGAGCTGATATTATTAAATATCTCAAAAAATCTAGTATTTTAGTTTTAGCAGCGATAGTTGGTTTTGTCCTTTATTTACCTTTTTCTAGCCTTTTAATTAAGTACACTATCGGCCCTGAATATCTAAGCGGAAATTTAGCTACCATATTCTTAGTGGGAAACTCATTCTTGGGATTAATTTTAGTCCCACTAACAGCTGTTTTTTATACACTCAATAAGCCTAGTTATTTCTCAATTAACGGCTTTATTCAAGTGGCTTGTATTTTAATAGGGACACTGCTATTTATTGGACAATATGGAATTATGGCTGCTGCCATTAGTAGAATTGCTGCCACTATTTTATCAATTGGGTATAGTTTGTTGAGTGTCTATCTTGTTCTTAAAAAAGATAAGTAAGAGTTAGTTATTTACTTCAAAACCCCAGCTGTAGAGTGTTCCTGGCCAAATAGAGTAGGGATTATCATCGAGGGGATAATGATCTAAATAAAGTTCTTTGTAAAAATTTTCCTTGACATAAAAAATAACATCAGCGGGTAAAGAAGAGTCATCAATCCAGATGAAGCCTTGTTGATATTTAGCCATCGCTAACTCCAAATCTGAAAGCTCTCCGATTAACTTAAGTGGAGGCTTACCTGTTTTAGGAATGTACTTTTCTCCCTCTTTATTTAGCTCAAAAGGAGTTTTCTTTTCCAATCCGTTCACTGTCCCAGGCTCATCTAGCCAACGGAAGGTATAAAAATAATCTTGATTCTCTCCCAGATACCATTTAATCCTATCTGGCCAAGTATCCACGACTGCCGTTTTTCCATTTCCCAACTCACCCTTCCCTTGAATTATTTTATAAACTTGATCATAGTCTATGAGTGCAATTTCTCTCATGTCATGATTTACACTGTAAAAAGCCTTAGACTTGATGGTAAATTTATCACCATTTATGACAATAAATAGAACTAATAGTAATACAACCATCGATTGATATTTTTTTGAAATCAAAGCAGCTATTTCTGACAATGACATACCAGATAAAATGACTAGTAAAGGAAAAATTGGCAACAAGTAGCGAGAGACATAGGGTGCGAAAAGAAAACTTACAAAAAATAGGTAAGCTCCAATTATAAAACTTAATAATATCACCTGACTCCTGGTTTTTACTTTTCTCAATCCCAGGATGATCCCTAGAATAGCCAAAAAAGAAATTAGAGTCTGTTCTCGCCAGAGAAATGAATGATAGTACCAAAGGTTATTGCTTAAACCATTGCTCAAAATAATTTGCAGGCCAGCGAGGACATTTTTTAATAAACCCACATTATGAATAATAAATGTTGCAACAGCTAAGACCATCAGAAACAAAGGTTGGGTGAGTTGAACTAATACTTGTCTGTAATTAAAAATCAAATGATGAGCAATTATTGCTACTAACACCAATAGGTAGGTGGTATGAGTGAGAAATCCTAAAATAATAGTTATCCCCAATAAAACTAAGGGTATGATTTTTTTCTTAGACTTAAGAAGTGAGAAATATAAAATTATGCTCAGCAATACTAATATTTGCTGCAACATATAGCCTCTGGATTGCTGAGACCAAGTAATTTGCCAATAGGAGAAAGTAGTTAGTAGAGTTGCACCCCAAGCCGAACTTTTATCTAAATATTTTCTAGTAAATAAAAAAACTAGCACTGGTACCAAGGAGCCAATGATCATAAAAGGCAGTCGAGAATTAAATTCTGATTTTCCTAAAAAGTTGAAGAATAAAGATACTATGGCATGAGTAGTAATATTGTGTGACTCAAAATAAGACTCGCTCTGAGAAAAAACACTAGATCTAAACTGAGTCATGATTTGAGCTTGATCGGCAGTTGAGAATTCATCTACCCAAAAAGGATGATTAACACTACTAAATCTCAAGTAGAAGGCAACTAAAAAAATAGCTATCAATGTCAAAATAGATTTGAGCTTCATATTTATTTCTTTCTTAACTCTATTAAACCATGAATTGATCCTAAAATTAAGAAATAGTATATCCAGATAGCTATTTTCTCAGCCATACCTTCAAATCCTAGGCTTAGGGAGAAAATAAAAAAATAAGTACAGCTTAAAGCTACAAAGAAAGTATCCCCACTCTTATATTGACGTAGGAAAACGACTAACAGCCAAAACCCAATAACTAAAAGTGAGATTAGGTCGTAAATTCTGGCTACCACCAAGATGTCTGTCATGATTAATAAAGTGAATAAATACCCATGGTTATTATCAAATACTTTTAAGTGATCTAGATGAAATCTAATTAATGGAAGATTAGCAAACTTTTTTAATTTAGCTTTATTAAGTTTTTCAAATTTTATTAAAAGTATTAGAAGATAGTAAAAAATGAAGGGTAATGAGTAAAGAAATAAATATCTAATATTCTCTCCAAAAGATAGAGCGTAACTGAATTTATCAAAAACAAACCCCAGTGTGTGCTGAGGGCTAATCATTAAGTAATCAAGCCCATACTTATACTTAGATACTACCACTGGGTTTAGGGTGTCCACAGCAATACTCTCCTCACTTGTTCCAAGTTGGGAAGACATCTCAAATTCATATGTTTTTCCTTTAGAGTTTTCAATTATTGGGAAGCCAAGTGGAAACTTATTTATATAATAAAACTGACGAGTATCATAAGTATTTTCAGCTAGCCACTCCTCCGATCCCAGCTCTCTAATCCGAAATAACACTTGATCATAAACAGGGGAAGTACCCTTCTTAAATTCTATAGAAATAATTCCTAAGAAGTTATTTCTTGCCTTAAAATAGCCTTTCAAGACATTTCCTCCTTGGAGCTCAGAATAGCTTTGATTTTCGTCTCTTTTTGATTGATGATTAAATGATAGGGTAGTAGGGCTAAAATCTGAACTGACTAGATAAATAAAAGACAATAAACCCCACAACAAAGCTAGTAGAGCCGGAATAACCACCCATTTGATAACTCTATTTCTATAAACTAATTCAATAAGTTGATTCATCTTCTTTTTCTTAAAAAATAAATTACTAGTAAGACTACGGTTACAAACGTCATAAAACTGACCTGCCTACTCCAGAGAAGATACTTGTGAGATTTGAAATATAAAGTTAAATCTAAGTCAATACTATCATCATCATTTTGAATATATTGTTCTTCAGCTAATACTTCTTTTAACTCACTTGGGTCTAGTATCCATCCATTGGCATAGTCAAAAACTAAATCATGACCGCCATCTATTACTGGCTTATTGTTTAGACCAGAATATAACTCCCATTGCTGGTGATATGGATCTAGAAAAACTAAATTGGTTTTTCGATCAAGTTGTTTAATATTTATTTCATACTCATAACTACTATTTTTTTTATAGGTTAGTTTGGAGAAATCCTCCGGAAGCTGATCAATATTATTTGATAAGTATATTTTTTCATTTTCAAACTCAGGACTAATCTCATAAATGGAATATCTATCTCCAAAGTCAGCCACTTTGGCTCCCAAAAGGGCATTATCTAACTCGGGACTGTATTGTAAATCATAAAAATCACCCGCTTTATTAATAGAAAAAAAAGAACTATCTTGGATATTTTTATTAATGTCATTGTTTTTTATCAAATACTTTATATTTAACTGAGCAAATAATTTTCCAACTGATCTGTAATCACTAGCCTTTATGCTATCCGCGATCAACTTTGATTGATCTGGTTTAAAACTCAATAAACCATTAAAGTCACTTGTGTTGGCTAAAAACTGAAGGGGGGAGACACCCATGTAGTATGAGTTGTCTAGAGATTCATCGCTTATAAAAACATAGTTGGCTGTATTCAAAGGCAACCAGGCTATTCGAGATGAAGAGTTTAAGCTTTTTAGTGAGCCGATTAAATTTTGAAAGTCATTATTAAACTCACTAATATGATTTGAAATACTATCAGTACTTCCATAAGACAAACGATAGAAACTACCCCCAACAAAAGGCTTGATATTAAGCACTACTAAAATGAAAAAAATAACCAAAATCATTCTTTTGTAAAAAATATTTTTAATACCCGAAACTATGCTAGATAGACTGACTGCCAATAAAAATGAAAAAGTAAAAGCCAAGGCGAGTCCAAACTTATCATACATATTCCTAAACATGGTAAAGCCAGGAATATAATCATTAAGAGTTAAGAACAGATCTGTTCCCCAGCCACCGATCTTTACTGAAAAAAAATATAGCGCAATTAACCAAGAAAGAAGAGCTGACAAATAAACTTTCTTTTCATTATCAAACTTATTTCTTTTAAAAAAATAAGCGCCGACTACAGCACTTAAAAAAAGCGTGTTTGGTAATAAAAGATACAAGTACAAATTTTTAAATATAGATAGTGATGCCCATGAGAAATCTCTTTGTAAGTTGAGATGAAATAACCCTAAAAGCGGATACTTAAGCTTATTGTTCCTACTCACTGCCAAGATATTATTGATATTTGATGATCGAACATCCGCTGAAGAAACAGTAGAGACAATGTCATTACTTAGGTCTGAGCTAAATGGGGCATGAATAAAGGAAAACAACCAGTGAGAGTTTAATAGTAAGAAAAATAAAACCAGAATCAAGGAATGCCTAATAAAAAGTATTTTATTTTTAATAAATAGAAAAAATAAAATAGGTGAAATTGATATTAGCAATGCTGAAATCCAAGGAATTGAGAGTAGAACTGCACTTAAAAAGAACAAAACTAAATTTAAGAAAAATAAGTAGCTGATTTTTTTCTCTAAAATTGACTTGCTAAACAAAAACAAACTAATTGGTATTACTGAAGCCAGATAGACAGAAAAAAGTTGATGACTCCAAATTGTGTAGTAAGAAAAAATTGAAAAAGTGTAGAGTAAACTAGAAGTTATTTTGATAAAAAAATGATCTTTTGATTTTTCTTTTATAAAAACTCCCAATAGTAAATAAAAGGATAAAAATGAAACTGATAAATTCAAGCCAAACATTAGGTGCTGAACATTAATTTCCCCTATAATGATTTTAAAAATAAAAATAAGAAAGACTAGTGGAGATAGATAAGACTGAGAAAAATAATTTCCCAGCGATCCCAATTGATTATCTGAAATAAAGTTTAAAGAAAATCCAGCTAAGTACTCTTTGGGGAATAGGTAGTAAAGTTTTGAATCATCTCCACCAACCTGGTAATAATCTCCCCAGAACAAAAAGGGGACTAAAAAAATTAGGCTCAATACAAAAACAAGTATCTTTTTTTTACTCAACATTACATATAGCCTAATTTTCTAAGTTTTGCCATAATTTGCTCTTTATCCTGACGACGACCAGCTCTTTCGGTAGTTTTCTCCATATCCTGTTGCCAAGCAGGCACGCTAGATGGTTTTTTAGTAGAGCTCTTAGCCCCAAGGGAGCGGTATCCGTCATTATAGAGCTTGGAAAATGGCACTTTAAATCTATGGGTTACATTCCAAACATCTTCTTCTAAGAAATCTAGAATTGGATGAACTCGAGTGTGCTTGGGAGATTTTCTCTCTGAAAAGTAAGTTTCTTGAGATCTAGCTTCCTGCTCATCCTTTCTAATTCCAGTAATTAACGCCCCAACCTTGTTTTTTTCCAAGTATCTATTAAGCGCAACAGTCTTCATCAGGTGATTGCCCACTAGTGATTCCGGTTCAAACTTAAAACTTTTGATATCTAACTCTAATTTCTTAATTTCATCCTGATTATACTTTGCCAATTTTTTGACTATAACTTTATCACCAATTTTTTTAACTTGCTTCATTACATCTTCGTTCTGAGTAAAATCTACTTTCAGATCCCAATCTTCAATTAGTTTTTTTGAGAACTTAATAATTTCAGAAAATAAATCACCTTCATCTATAAAAACAATGGCTGGTAGAGGTAAGTTTTCTCTCTGGCAAACATTTTTAGTTAACCAAAGCAGTAGAGTGCTATCTTTTCCGCCTGTCCAAGCTAAAGCGATGTTCTTGTCGCCATATTTTTGCAATGCCTCTAAAATAACCGCTTCTGCCTCTTTAACTATTTTTTTATCTCTAAAGTATTTTTTTATCATAACTCGCCTCGTAATTTTTATTAAAATGTACGTTTATTAAGTTGATTCCCATTGGGTCTTCTATAGACAACAATTCTTCTTCCAATTCAGCCTCTTCTACAAAGAAACCAAACAAATAATCATCGCTCTCATACAGTCCTTGATTTCCCATATCCCACAAGTAGTTACTTATCAAAAACTCATTAGGAATCACACCCTGATCATAATAAAGAACCATAAGAGTGTAGCCGATGCCTTGTTGAAGTGGTAGTACTTGTTTAGGAACAACATAGTCTGGATTGTCTGACTCAATTAGAAAGATATTTTTCTTATTACCATTTAGCTCAATGGATTTAAGCTGATCGACTATTTTTTTTCTTTCCTGAGAAGCAACTACTTTAATTTCTAATCTCTGATTAATGGAGGAAATTTGCATAAATGCAAATAGAACAAAAACAGCCAATGTAGTCAACAAGCTTTGATAGTTTTTTTTCAGTTTGAATGAAGTTAAAATAACTGCAACTCCAACTAAGGGAGCATAGTAGTACCTACTTTCTAAAAATATATCTGAATTTATGATCGAATAAGGCAGAATACTAACTAAATAAATAACTAGTCCATAGATAAATATCTTTCTATCAATTTTATTGGTGACAAATAGATGGAGAGAGAGCGCTATCAGCAAAATACTCATCGCCCACAACAAACTTGGTAGGGTAAATGATTGCTCAGGCAGCATTTCTTTCATAAAGCTGAAAAAACCCAACCAATCTTCTGGAGAAACGAAAAAGTGCGAAATGCTCTTAATTGGGTAGGTGATTGCATTACTCAATAATCCCGATTGACCCTGAGGACTGCTTGTCACAAATTTACCGACCTTATTACCAACTAAGAAAAAGGATAGATATCTTAGAAAAGCAATTAAAGAGACAGTTATGTAAGGCAGAGTGTACTTAATTTTTTTGAAAAACTCTTTTTTGTTTTGAAGAAAAAGATAAACTATGAAAAAAATACTAAAAAGGACAGCCGCTTCTTTAGTCAAAAAAGATAAATAAAACGTCAGGATAGATAAAAAATATTTTTTCTTATTTTGAGTAGAGTTGAAATCCATAAAAAATATTATTGAAAGAATCAGCAATAGAGTAGATAACTCAACAGAAATGGCTGTAGAAAACCACATTACCCCCTGGCTTGATACCGCATTAATTAAAAAGAATAATGAAATCAAAGTATTCTGAAAGAGATTCTTTGCATTAAATTTTTCCAGCAAAATAAATAATGCGTAAACAGTTAGTGAATGTAAAATAATCGATGTTAAAGCGAATGGAAAAGCTTCAAAAGTGAAATTAGTAAAAAAGAAGTAGTTAATTAAGCCAGCAATTGGCCTACCAGCCCCACCAATAATAGCTGGTAAAAAACCGGCTTCAAATACTCTAGATATTCCCAAAACTTTAATATGGCCAACCCCCATCCACTCATCTTGTTCATAAAAATGATCAAAAAGACGCCAATAGACAGAGAAAGAAATAAGAATAAAGAACAATAAGATTTTTAAATTTTTATTAGTAAATATTTTTTTCATTAACTTTAAATAAGTGGGCTACCATCAAACTCACTACTCAATTTAACTTTTAGCATTTTTAGCACACTCGGAGCGATATCATAAAGAGAAAGATTCTTCTTAGAAATAAATTTAGTCATTCTTTGAGAATTCTTATGATAGACAGAAATTAATCCATCCACAGCATGCTCACCATTTCTATTTAACTCTTTTTGAAAAAACTGAGGCTCATGGTTTACTTCTCCAGAAACAAAAATATGATCATTGGGAATAATAATCATATCAGGTGTGTGCTCTGTCTGAGCAGTATAGATCTGATCACTCAAAAGAATTTTTTTAATAGCTGGTTTGCCTTTATGAGATAATTTCATCAATTTTCTCTTTAATTCTAATAATAGTTTGTTTTTTTCACTTTCAGATACTATCCCGCTTGGTTCTCTAGATTTTTGGTTCACATAAAGGAAACTACTTAAAAAGTAAGCCTTAGTATCTTCCCAATCGATATTGAAAAAATAATTTGTTCGTGCAGACTTCAAAAAATGCTTAGCCACAAATTCTAATAGAGGAGACCTCTTTATCAGCCAGATAATTTTCTTAAAACCTAATTTAAAAAGAATTTTTTCAATCACCCCGGCATCAATGATCTTGGTGAAAGATTCTTTTTCATTGGGTGCTTGTAAATTCAAATAACCCTGACTTTTCAGCCAATTATTAATCAAGAATTTTGTTCTTACTTCTCTGAAACCATGGTCAGATGCAGTTATTAAGTAAGTATCTCGATCAACATGATCCATAAACCAACCAACCACATTATCCATCTGCTGATAATATCTTTTAATAATTTTTTTATTATTAAAAAAGTAGTGTTGAATTACATCGGTTGATCTAAAAACAATCGTTAAAAAATCCCATTTTCTATTCGTAAACAAATCTTTTGCCAACTCAAACTGAGCTGTCGTCACTTCATATATTTTATCTAATGCCTTTTCACTTTCGTTATGAAAATCAAAAAAATGTTCCTCAAAATCAATATCAAAATCTGGATAATTCTCAGTAATATACTTTTTAAAATCAGCTGGATAAGTGAAATCAGACTCTTTAGAAGGTGAGCCCAACCCTGTAGTCATAATCCCATTTAGCTTTCTGGGCGGGTAAGCAAAAGGAATACTCAAGGCAATTGTTTTCTTTTTCTTCATCGATGGAATTTCCCAAATAAAAGGAGCTTTCCTATCTTCAGAGAAAACTGGCTCTATAAAATAAGAGTTGTGCTTTCTTTTTACAAAGTCATATATTCCATGTTTTCCTGGGTTAACACCAGTGAAAATAGAGTTCCAGGCTGGAGGAGAACTGGGTGGGTAAGTAGAACGAAGCTTCTTCAGATACTTACTTTTCAGAAGGCGCTTGAAGTTGGGTAGATCCCCATTTTTGATCAGCGGCTTCACCACGTCTAATGTAGCTCCATCAACTCCTAAAAAAACAACTTTTGCCATAATCTACTCTTCCTTAGTCAACATAGCTTTCTAGATTGGTCATTAGCTTAATGTAATAAATTAGTTTTGGATTTTTATATATCTTAGGCCAAAGATCTTGATCACTAACTTTTCTAATTTTTGATTGAATGTACTTTCTTTTTACTAAAGTTCTCTCCAAATTCTTTATATTCCACCAGATAGCTTTCTGAGTAGCTGCAAAAATATCAAATTTAAATTGAAGTAATGCTGTCAAAGAGAAAGCTTGGGTCATAAGAATATGCAATGGCAAAATAACCAATAGTTTAGATAAGCTTAAGTTTTTAATATAAGTGTTAATTCTATTTTTGAATGAATGGAACTGAATAAAAGAGTTCTTCATATCATTGCTTGTGCCACCCATTTTATGATAAATAATTGAATTTGGTTCAAATTTTATTTCATAACCAGCTAACCAAATTCGATGACATAGGTCTGTCTCTTCAAAGTAAGCAAAGTACTCACTATCTAAAACCTCATTATCAACTAGAGTCTCATCTAAAACTTCTTTTTTAAAAATCATGCAAGCACCTTTGGCAGAGTAAAAGGAGATTCTTCGATCATATTTTTTCTGCCACCTTTTGGAAATTCCATAGTGATAAAGAAAGCCAGTGGCAGTTAAAAAAGCGCCTACTGAATCAAGTTTGTTTGGTTTATCCATCAACAACATCCTGCTTTGTAGACAAACAGTCTTCTTACTTTTTTCCAAACCTTTGACTAAAATTGATAAGAAATCCTCAGTTACCTCAGTGTCATTATTTAGAAATAAAACATAATCTCCAGTTACCAATTTATAGCCACGATTATTAGCCTCAGCAAAACCAAGATTTTCTTCATTGATGACTATTTTTTTTATTTGTGGATATTTTTTTTTGATGAACTCAATCGAACCATCCGTAGATGCATTATCAACTAAAACTATTTCAAAATTTTTATAATCTTGCTTATATAAGGAGGGAATGCATTTCTCTAACCAATGCTTGCCGTTCCAGTTAATGATAATGATTGAAACCAATTTATTTTTCATAAAGATTAATTAAATAGCAACTTTTTTAATATCATCTGCTTATCAAAATCACTAGCTACTTTTATTGCATTTCTTTGCAGTACACTATAATACTTCTTATTGGAGATACATTCCATAATAAATTTAGCGATTGCTTTTGAAGATACTTTTTTCAATACTTTACCGGCCTTATATTTTTTAATATCGTCAGCAGTAGAGGGAATATCATTAATAATCACTGGCGTGCCACCAGCCATATATTCTCTAGCTTTCATTGAATCTCCATAGCGATTCCAGTCATTTTCATTGGTATAGATAGCAAAACCCAAGAAAGATTTTGAGATAACCTCAATTACTTTTGGGTGACTTAGCTGTCCCAAGAAAATAATATTTTTTTCTATTTTGAGATTTTTGACCATTCTTTTAAATTTTTTCTCTTCTGGTCCAGTACCGATAATATTTAGTTTTAACTTAGGATTCTTCTTTATAAGCAGCCCGACAGATTCTAAAATTGGCTTTAGATTGAGTGACTTAGTCAAATGAGAAACTATCACCATCTCCAAGCCTCTATCTTTTTTAAATTTGGGAAATGACTTTGTATTGGGAGAGTTAGGTAAAAGTTTCAACTTAGCTGCTGGCACACCCAACTCTATCTTTCGATCAATAATTCGAGTGGAAACACACCAAATTTCATCAGCATGATTTACGCAAAATCTATCTAGTGAATGATAAATTTTATTAAGCACACTATTCTTAAATCTATTGTCCGCATAATCAACTACAAAGTAGATATTTTTATCTATTTTATTAAAAATATTCAAAAATGCCCCGCTGAGAGAATTGATTGGATCAGCACCAATATAAATCAGCCGATTCTTATCTTTTAACCCGATTGCTTTGATGAAATTAATGATGACATGCTCAATAGATCTAAATAAGAGGTTGTGTTTATAGAATCTCCCTAACTTAACTTTTTCTTTTTTATTTTCTAATAAACTAGGCCAACCACCGAATAAACTATGAGATATTAGCGCTGAAGATTTATTTTTCTCAACAAGGAAATCATAGACATGATTGGCAGGACCATAAGTGATATCACCTGAGAGGTTATAGGCTGAGTGAGTAACTACTAGATGCATATAATTTTTTTAAGATCTTTTTTTAATAAATTTGGCAGGTATCCCAGCGTAAACAGAGTTCTTTTTTAACAAAGATTTCGTAACTACGGCATTAGCTCCAATAATAACCCCATCAGCAATTTTAAGCTTGCCTTTAGCAATGACTCTAGCTCCGGTTCCAATCTTAACATTATCGCCAATAGTAATTAACACATCTTTAGCATCAAAATCTGTAGCGATAGTAGTATGACCCATAATCGAAAAGTTTTTACCTATCTCAGTGCGATCAGTGATCACAATATCTCTATTATGAAGAAACAAGCCACCCCCAATACTCACCATTGGCTCAATATGGTAATCAAGAACAAAGTAAGTTATTAAGAAATAAAATGGGTAAAACAGATATCCAATAAATTTCAAAAGTAAATTTGAATTAAACATGAGATATCTCTCTAATCTATAAAAAATAGAAAAAAACATCCCTGGATTGTGAAAAAATTTAATTAAAAAAAAGAGAAAATTTTTATTTTTTTCCGTATACCTAGTAAAGTCATCTTTAATAAATTTAAAAGTTTGAACTAAGTTTGTCTGCATATGGGTATATATTTAATCGAAATTCTCAGCAATACCTGAAATACTGTCTCTATTACTTCGGTTATTTTCTAAATTTAAGATAGCACTTATTTTTTGATAATTCAGACTGATATTAAAAACATCATCTCTAGATTCTACATATTTGACTTCAAAATCAAGATCTTTTTTAAAGATATCTAGAATTTCATTGATTGATAGATTCATCTCACTAGAAGCATTCAAAATCCCTTTAGCTTCATCCACATAAATTGACTTATGCAAAGCGTCCACTGCATCATCTACATGTAAAAAATCTCTTCTTTGCTCACCATCGCCATGTATAGTTGCTACGCCATCTCTCTTTATGCTAGTCAATAAGCTATGAAAAACTCCTTTTTTCTGACCTTCGCCAAAAATATTGGGAAATCTTAATATAAGATGAGAAAAGCCGTTTTTTTGAGAATAAGACTTTATTGATTTTTCAGCCATCATCTTAGAAAGAGCATAGGGAGTAGTTGGATTTAAAGAATCTGATTCTGAAAATTTATTACTAAAAGCTGATCCATAGACTACTCCTGACGAAGAAAAAATGAATTTTCTAATATTTAATGCAGACAGACCCTCTAACAAGTTATTGGTAGCAGTAAAGTTAACTTTTAGTAAATCATCAGGATTAGATGAAAATAAACCGGCAAGATGAACTACTGTGTCGATTTCATCATTCTCCTTAAAGAAATTTCTAACAAAATCTATGTCTAATAGGTCTCCCTTAAATTGAATTACTTCTAAGCTCTCATCTTTTTCTAAAGTATCAATTAAACAACTACCCACAAAACCAGAACCACCAGTTACCAATACTTTTAGTCTTCCCATAGCCAAGATTCTTTCTTTAAAATTTTCACCAAGTCATTCTTAGTTAGTTGGTCAGCATTAGCTGAGCTAAACTCGTCTCGGTTGATCTTCTCAAACTTCGTGTATTTAGCCTTTAAAGCTTTATTGTTTAACTGCGGTAATATCACGTAATATTTACTAGATAGTTTATGAGTTAAGCTAGCTTCATTTCTAGATACTAACACCTCGTCAATCTTTTCTCCTGGCCTGACCCCGATATTTTTGATTGAACTGTCTGAATTACCAAATAACTCAATCATGGTTTCAGCAATAATCTGCAGAGTTGTAGCTGGCATATTCATTACGAAAAGCTCACCGCCCAAAGAATCTTCTACAGCGGTAAATATTAGACTGATTGCTTCTTTGGTACTCATTAGGAATCGAGTCATGCTGGGATCAGTAATGGTGATTTGATTATTTTCTAAAAGTTGCTTTTTAAAGAGAGGAATGACACTTCCATTCGTGCCAATCACATTGCCACCTCTGATACAGATAAAACTGGTCCCATTTGATTGACTGGGGGAGTAATTGAAATTAGCATTCAACATCAATTTTTCACCACAAGCTTTTGTCATACCATATAGGTTAAATGGCTCAACTGCTTTATCTGTTGAAACGTCTATTACTTTTTTAACATCATTGGCAATTGCAGCTTCAATTACATTTTGGGTGCCATTTATATTTGTTAAAACGGCCTCCCAGGTATTGTTTTCACAAACAGGGACATGCTTAAGTGCTGCTAAATGAAAAACTGTGTCAACACCTTTCATCGCCAAATTAAGACTGGCCTTATCTCTGACGTCTCCAATCACAAACCTCAGTCTGGAATCATGATTAAAAGCTTGTTTCATCTCAACTTGCTTGTGCTCGCCACGAGAGTAAATTCGCACTTCACTCACATCTCCATATTTTTCTAATAGCTGTGTTACTAATTCAGTGCCCCAAGAGCCAGTCCCTCCAGTAATTAAAATTATAGAGTTACTAAATAGTTTTTTATTACTCATATCTTTCTTTCTTTATTTATCTTGCTGTTTTTTATACCAATTGTAAGTTAATTTTAATCCTTTATCCAAATTTGTTTTAGGAGACCATTCTAAAGTCTCTTTGGCTTTTTTCCAACTCACATATTGTCTTAAGATCTCATCTTTTCTAGAAGAAGGCACTTTATCTATCTTTAATTCTTTCTCAGATGTAGAGATGATCTTCCCAATTAATTCTTCTACAGAAATCCTATTGTCAGCTCCAAAATTGAAAATAATTCCATTTTTACTAGCTTTAGAATTGGCGGAGGCTAGATGAATAAGTGCGCTTACAGCATCATCTATATACAAGTAATCTCTAATCGCTCCACCGCCCCACATTTTAGGATTTTTACCCATAATCACAGTCCTAATAGTAGCCGGAATTAATCGGTTTAAATTTTTATCTCCTGGACCATAGATATTTACAAACCGAGGAATAAATATCGGCAAATCATATGTTTTGGCATAAGACTGAGCAATTAAATCAATGCAAAGCTTAGATGTTTCATAAGGCCTTGATGGTTGAGGAATGTCTATCTCTGAGCAAGGAGGAGTGTGATCCCCATAAACATGAGCTGTCGATGAGATAACTACTTTCTTCAGTTTATTCTGTCTAGCGCTTTCTAAAATATTTAAAGTGCTAGATATGTTTGAATCAAAAGTTCCATAGGGATCCTTTTGACCAGCCTCTACTATAGCTTCACCAGCTAGATGAAAACAAATATCTATTTTTTTATCTTTAATTAATTGGTTGACTTCATCAAAGCTTTGAATATCCAACCTATAGATATTATTCTTTTCATAAGTCCTAGATGTCCCAAAGACATTCGCTCCCATCCTAGACAATTTCATAGCCAAGCGAGAGCCAATGAAACCAGTCATCCCAGTGATCAAAACATTTTTATTTTTTAAGTATTGAGCTTGATTCATTTTTAATTACCTTTTGATTAAAATACCTAATAATCCCGCAAAAACTTCAGCTCCTCTTAAAACTAGCATTCCTAATGTGAGTAGGGGCTGCTTGACTAAGTAGCGCCAGTGCTTGATATAAGCTGATTTAAATGGAGAAAACTGTTGAGGAGCTAGTTGTGGATATCTTTTTAAATACTCACGAAAGGCTTTGCTGTAATAAAACTTCTTTTTTACTCGACCCCAGAATAATGTTTGCCCTTCATCATGATTAATGTGAGCTTTTATTTTAGCCACTCTGCCAAGTTTACTCAGCCGGTGGTGAAGATCAGAGTCTTCAGCCCCGACAATCTTGGGATCATAGCCACCAATTTTTTGCACATCTTCTTTTTTAAAAAATCTAGCACATTCATTTTGACTTGTTTCTAAATAAACAGAAAGATATCTATCTAGAGCAACTGCTTTGGTCCAATAACCGGTTCCAATTGATATTTCTGGAACTAACAAAGCAACTAAATCATCTTTTTCCATCTGCGAGACACACTCTGAGACTACTTTTGCAGTCAAATACATATCTTGATCAATAACAAAGGTATATTTGCCTTTAGCTTCCTTTATACCGCGGTTTCGCTGAATGCTTCTCTCTGGTCCATCTTGAAAATACTGGGCGTATTTTTTAATTATTTTTTTACACTTAGCTTGTTCTTTTTTATCATAAGATAGGCCATCCACTACAATAATTTCTAAATTAGGATAGTTTTGATCTTGAATAGAACGAAGACATCTCTCAATTGTTCTTCCAGAATTATAAGTTGCAATTATTACTGAAACTAATGGTTGCTTGATTGATTTTTTTACCATTTATTTAATTCCCGTTATTTTCTGCGATCTCTCTAAGACATCATCCCATAGATATCGTTTAGCTTTTGCCTTAGCTTGCTTTGCAAGACTAGCATATTTTTTACTCTGGTAGTTTTTTAAAAATATCTGAGCTATTTGTTGATCGTCATTAAAACTAAAGCCATCAGCACTATTAGTGACTAGGGCATCCATACTTGAGCCTGCCCTAATAATGGCTGGAGTTCCTACCAAACCAGCTTCAATTAAAGTCAGACCAAACCCTTCTTTATAAGAGGGGTGAATTAAAAAACTTACTTTAGCCAGATATATGAATTTGTCGGCTTCATCTATATGACCTAAAAACTCTATATTTTTTTCTATTCTTAATTTTTTTACCTTATCATGCAAAAACCGGACATACTCTTCATCACCGCTCCCTACCACAAACAACTTAAAGTCGGGTAGCTTTTTAGTGATCTGAGCGGCTGCGTCAATTGCCACCTCAACCCCTTTCATTTTCACCAATCTTGCCAAAAACATTGCACTGGGGAAATCAAACTTTTTTTCCTGAGCTAAATTATTAAGAATTTTTTCTTCAAGCCCAACTCCTAGATCAATTACTTTTATCTCAGCTTGAGGCAGAAGATCTGAAATGTTTTTTTTAGTATTTTCTGAAATAGACCAAACTTCAGTGTTTTTATAAAAACTATAGATGAATTTTTCTATTTTTTTACCAACCACATTGAGTGGAAATGGAAACATCTTGTCCCAAATTGTTCCAGCAACTTCACAGACTAACAAAACATTTCTAGTAGAAGAGAAGAGGGGGGTGAAGAATGGAAAACCATGAATCTCGTCAATGACTATGTCAACTTGATTCTCTTTAACAAACTTCTTCGCCCAAATGATAGTTTTCAGCAAATAAACGGGGTAATTAATTAAATAACCAAGTAGTTTTCCTGTTAACTTTGGACCGATTCTAATATAATTTACTCCCCCAATAATTTCTCTAGCTGTAGAGCCCGGAAAGTGATTGGTTGCCCAAGTTACTTCGTGACCTAAGCTTGACCAATATTGAGCATATTTTTGTGTAAAACGTTCAGCTCCTCCCTCCATTGGGCTTTGAGGATCTCGCCAATTAAGAATAAGAATTTTCTTTTTCATTAAGGAATTTACTTTAAGTTAATAATTTTCAAATCATCAGGCTCGACCATTCTTAGATGAGATTTTTTATAATAACCTAAAATTTTACTTCTGTAAAAAATAGCCAGTGTATCTATAAAGATACCATATATAGACCCTAAGGTAGCCGCTGAAGACAAGTCTGTAAAGTCATAATTTAGTTTTATAGGTGCCTCAAAGACTCTTTTAAAGCCCATTAGCTTTGCTACCACCAGTATCTCCAAGTCACCCGCAAAACGTTTTTCAATCAATCTCGGCAGAACTTTCTCTAGAACTTCCTTTTTAAAAATCTTTATCCCAGCCTGAGTATCTTTTACTTTTACTCCAAATAGAAACCTGACCACATAATAGTAGCCAAAACTCAACATCTTTCGCTGCCAGTTGTAATTTACTTTAGAAGCAGGGTGCCTTTTTGACCCCACTATAATATCTGCCTCATACCACTCCATATGCTCCAGGAGCATTGAGATGCCATTGGGGTCAATCTCCATCCCGGCATCGACAAACATAATATAATCACCTTGGGCTTTACTCATTCCCAAACGAACCGCATAGCTCTTACCACGATTATTTTTATAGGAGACTATTTTTACTTTTTTGAGCGTAGATTCTTTTAGTTTTTCTAGAGAATTATCTGTTTCGCCATCAATAACTACAATGATTTCATAATCATAGCGAATTAAGTCAAGTTCTTTTATGAGTCGTCTTAAATTTTTAACGATTATCTTTTCCTGCTTGTAAGCAGGGACAATTAAACTGAGGAAGTGATCTTGTTTCACATTTAACATTATAATCGCAACTCACTAAAAATAACTATATAATATATTTATGACTTCAATTCCCGTCTCCATAGTTATTGTTCACTACAAAACAGAAGCTAGCACTTTATCTTTAATCAAAAATCTTTCTCAAATTAAAGAAATTATTGTCATCGATAACTCTCAAAGTAAAACTCTAGAAAAAAAGCTTCAGCCATATCAGAACTGCCAAGTAGTGATTAATAGCTTTAATACTGGCTTTGCCCATGCATGCAATCAGGGACTACTATTGAGTAGTCTCAATCATGTTTTATTTTTAAACTCAGACTTAGAGATAAACCTTAGTCAAATTAAGCAACTCTTGAAAATTTTAAAAGAGAAGAAATTAACTGCCTTAGCACCCACATTTTTAAATGGCAAAGGCGAATTGGATCCTAACTACCGCAAACCAATCCCCAATTTTATTTCTTTACTGACTGAGTTTTCACCTCTACATAAATTTATGAGTCAACCAGCAGCGCCACTTACCCTGGCTGGGGCTTGCTTGCTTGTCGATAAAGACCAGTTCTTAGAAATAGGTGCCTGGGACGAGCAGTTCTTTATTTGGTTTGAGGATAGTGATCTCTCTAAAAGACTTCTCGACGACGGACATCCTTTTGAAGTTACTGATCAGGTTGAGATTATCCACCAAGGCGGAGAATCTTTTGAAAATAAAGCTAGTAAGTGGAAATTGGAGGTCTTCTTCCTCTCGCTGAGAGTTTTCTCTAAAAAATACTTCAGCTTTGCTCAACACCAAACCCTCAAGAAACTCACTCATCGTTTTAGCAAAAACAACCTTTATCCGTTAAATAAAGATATTAGAGCCAGCATCATTGTCCCCAATATGAGGGGGGAGCTACTTGATAAATTTATAGAAGATAACTATCATTTTTTTGATTTTACTCAAGATGAGCTGATTATTGTCAGCTCTGCTGAGCAAAAATGGGAGCTTAGAAGAAAGTATCCCCAAATTATTTTTATCTACATCACTCAAAACAAAGGCTTCGCTCCAACTGTGAATACCGGCTTTAGAAGAGCTACTGGTAAATGGATCGGCACTATCAATGATGATGTCATCCTAGAAAAGGATTGGCTCAAAAATCTGATTAGTGAGGCAGATCTTTATGTCAAAGAAAATAAAATCCAAGTGGGTAGTATTTCGCCAATAGTTGAAAATCCTGGAAACAAAATTGAGTCATTTGGTGTAAATGTTTTGAAACATGGTAAAGCTTTAAAAAATACCACCATTAATCAACATTACAAAAGCACCAATGCCTTTAATGCCGCTGTAGTCTTACTCAATCGTGAGGCATTAACCAAACTAGGCTTTTTTGATGAGACCTTTGGTTCTTATCTAGAAGACTTGGACCTAGGACTACGAATGAGTAAAAATAACTATGCCAACATAACTACCGATAAAGTAAAAATACTTCACTTGGGACAACAAACCTCCGGCCAAATGCCGATCTACAAAAGCTGGTGGGACGTTAAAAACTGGTGGTTACTAACAATAAAACACACTAGTTTAATAGGGTGGTTAAAATATGGTCCTCAGATTATATTAGAAAGACTGCGAAATTTGAGTGGTTTGGCCAAAGCCATTTACATCTTCAAAATTAAAATGAAAACCATCTCATGAAAAAGAAATCTAAAAAATCTAAGAAATCCCAGAAGCCCAATAACTACGCTTTTATTGACAGTCAAAACCTCAACCTCGGTGTCAACTCACAAGGCTGGAAGCTAGACTGGCGTAAATTTAGACAATACTTACGTAATAAATACCACATTGAAAAGGCCTATTTATTTATTGGCCATGTGCCTGGCAATGAGTCTCTCTACACCTTTCTCCAAGAATCAGGCTACGTGCTGATTTTCAAACCTACTCTAGAGTACAAAGATGACGACGAAATAAAAGTTAAGGGCAATGTCGATGCAGAGCTAGTCCTGCACACCATGATCCATTACAAAAACTATGATCAAGCCGTCATTGTTTCTGGTGATGGGGATTTCCATTGTCTAATTGAATATCTAGAAAAAAACGACAAGCTCCTCAAAGTATTAGCTCCCAACATGAAATATTCGGGATTACTCCGCAAGTTTAACCAAAAAAATTATATAGTTAGGATTGATTTACTTAAAAAATCACTCGTCTTGTCTAAAAACAAAAAGACTGGCATTCGCGGTCGGTCGAAACCTTAGGCTAGTCCAGTCATGGTGATAGCAAAAATTATAACAAATGAAGCTAAAAACGTCAATCAAAAAACTCACCCACTGGCTTGACCAGCACGGTCTCTTTGCCCTCAGCCTTTTTTTACTGTTTTTTATCCCGCTTTACCCCAAGATCCCCCTCCTCGAAGCCATCCCTGGTTATCTAGTCCGGGTCAGGCTAGAGGACATCCTAGTATTACTCACGGGACTAGTTTACTTAGCCCAGCTCTTGCGCCAAAAAATAGAGTGGCGGACCAGCTTCCACTTCCTGATCATCGCCTACACCTTAGTCGGCCTCTTATCCTTACTCATCGCTACCTACCTCCAGCAAACAATTCCCCTCCAGTTTATCCATCTTAGTAAGAGCTTACTGCATTACTTCAGATACCTCGAGTATTTCTCCCTATTCCTCTTTATGTATGCCGGGATCAAAACCAAGCGCCATACCCAGATTGCCCTCACTGCCACCGTCGTCGTCCTTAACCTCATCTTTATTTACGGCCTGGGCCAGCGCTACTTAGAGTGGCCAGCCTTTAGCACCATGAATCGAGAATACAGTAAGGGTCAGGCCCTAGTCTTAGCATCAGGCATCAAACTGCATTCCACTTTTGGAGGTCATTATGATCTGGCGGCTTACTTAGTCATCATTTTACCTATCATCACCGCTTGGATCTTACGTTCTCGACGGCGTTTCCTTCAAATTTGGCTAGGATTAAGTATTTTAGCTGGTGGCTGGCTACTGATGGAGAGTGCCTCCAAAACTGCCCTCATCGCTTGCTTGATCTCAATGGCAGGGGTAGTTTTCTTTAGCGCCTACCAACGCTGGGGGCTGATCAAAACTACTCTAGTCAGTGTCATCGGCGGAACTTTGCTGCTGGGCTCTGTATTGAGTGGGTTGTGGTTTTTCCAACGCCCCACCCTCTACAAACTAGCGCCATTCCTCCGGCCGGCGGGTGACCAAACCCCAATTGATGTTCAAACAACAGTCTTGGATGAAACTTGGTCACTTAATGCTCGCAAGTATGGCTTATCGATGGGGATTCGCTTCGATACTCTCTGGCCTAATGCACTGACTGGCTTGAGTATCAATCCTTATACCGGCAAAGGCTACGCCACTCTTAATAAAAAAGGAGTTAATGAGTTTACTGAGGCAGATAGCACTGACAACAACTTCTTAAGAGTCTTGGGCGAGACTGGCGTATTAGGGTTAGTCACATTTTTTGGCTTAATCACCATCATCATTAAAACTTTATCGCTCAAACTCCCTAAAGATGATCTTAATCAAACTCTAACCGTCGGCTTTATGGCCGCCACTGCCGGCTTGTTTATTAACTCCTTCATCATTGATGTCTTTGCCGCTTCTAAGGTCGCTTTCACCTACTGGGCCATGGCTGGGCTAGTGCTAAAGAGCTACTCACTAGCTCATCAAAAGATAGTCCAGCAAAAAGAAGCCGACCGCTTCACCACAGTGACTGCTTGGTTTAAAAAATCCTGGCCAATCCTGGTAGCAGGCATATTTTTGATTCTCTTAGTCCACAAAAGACCTTTTACTGAGTACAGCCTGGTCAAAAGCTTTGCCCTCAACCCATTGCAAGCTAAATACGTGGCGACTAGTAAATGTTGGCTGACCAGTTGCTCTCAGAGTTATCAGGTGGGGATAGGTGGGCTCTACAGTCTCTACTTAATGCCATTCTTATTTATTTGGTCAGAGCCAGCCATGTTTTACTTTGCCAATCTAATTTTGATTTTCATTAGCGCTGTCTTACTCAACTTTTTGATCCAGAAATTTACCTCAGATCAGCTCTTCAGATTTCTACTACTAGGAATCATTTTTGCGACGCCTGGCTTCTACACTTTACCCACCAGATCTAGCCCGGCTAATCTGTGGCTATTCCTAGGACTGCTCATCTTAAACAAATTATTTTCTAAAGCTAAAATCAGACCTATTCCTAAACTAGTTAATTCGTTTTTATTAGTCATTGCCCTCGTTTACTGGGGCTTAACCCAAAGTCACATGGATTTGACTGGTGGCATTGTAGCTAGCTTCCGGGATACTTACCGGCCAGCTGCTTTTGCCTCTATTAGGAGAGCTAATCGCTACTTGCCAAGTCGGGTTTCGGCTGACAAAGAAAGACCACTTTTACTAACCGATGTCGCCCCAGTTTTATTTGATCTTTACGGCCAAGATGATTACCAAATCCAACCTATTGAAGTAGATAAAATAGAGAGCTATCGAGATTTAATTACTAATCAAACTAATCAAGAATTATTTATTACTAATGCCAATACCGATTCAGATTTTGAAAGCTACAAACATCAATTTGGGATCCAGCTCAAAGAGATCGACTGTCGTCAAGAATGCAACTATTACCAACTCCTGACCGAAGAAATTAAAATTCCCACCCAGCCGGTTACTCTCAACCCAGCATCCACAACTTATATTTCTACTGACCCCAACTTTTTGGTAATCAATGATCAAATGGTAGCTAGCATCGGGGCTGGTCTTGAATTTACTATAGAAAAAGAGTTGCTTAAAAAAGAATTAATTGCTCAAAACCCTGATTTAATTTTTATTACTGGGGACATCAAAGATAGGAATATCGAATATTATGCACCCAGCTTCTTAAAGAGAATCCAGCCAGAACTAGATGTGCTCGTTATCAGTGTTCTCAAAGACCAACATCAAGTTTTTGCGGTCGGGGAGAGCTGGTACATTACCCTCGATGCCGCCTCTCATCACCATAACCCAGCTCAAAACATTTTCCTTTATGACACTCTCCTGCAGCTAGAAAAACACCCTGAGGTTAAAAACGTCTACTTCATCAGCAATGATGACCAATGGCTGGACCAACACCCAGACAACTACTACTTTTGGCAAGACTTCCCCAAAACCTTAGAGAAATTTAAAAACATCAACTTTGAGTTTAAGTTTGTGAAATAACTTAAGTAGATTGATCCACTTGGTCATATTTTCTCAATGCTATTTTCCGAATATAATACGAAACAATGAATGGAATCTCCACGGCTAACACCATCCAAAATCAAATCCACACCATTAGAGACACTCAGGTCATGCTAGATCGAGATTTAGCAAAACTGTATGGGGTTGAGACCCGGGTTTTAAATCAGACAATTCAAAGAAATACTAAGAGATTCCCTGCTGAATTTATGTTTCAACTAAATAAAACGGAACTTAAAAATTGGAAATCACAAAATGTGATATCCAATAGAGAGTTAATGGGATTGAGAAAAAAACCTTATGCCTTTACTGAGCCTGGAGTAATCATGTTGGCATCAGTACTAAAAAGTAACACTGCCGTACAGATTAGTATTAAAATAATAAAAGCCTTTATAGAAATGAGACAATTTTTATCAACTAACGCTCGCATTTTTCAAAGATTAGACTATTTAGAGCACAAACAGCTCTTAGTAGATAAAAAGTTTAACAAACTGTTTCTAGCTCTAGAAAAAAATAGTCTAAAACCAAAGCAAGGTATTTTCTATAACGGCCAAATTTTTGACGCTCATCTATTTATCTCCGATTTAATCAAAGGTGCGAAAAAAGATATCATTCTAATTGACAATTTTATTGATGAAACTGTTCTAGAATTATTTTCAAAAAAAAGAACCGAAGTTAAAATTATTATTTATACAAAAAATATCACTAAAATTACAAAGTTTGACCTTAAAAAATTCAGGGAGCAGTATGGTGGTATTGAAATTAAAGAGTTTAAAAAAGCTCATGACAGATTTTTAATTATTGATAGTAAAAATCTCTATCATATCGGTGCATCACTGAAAGACCTGGGTAAAAAATGGTTTGCATTTTCTAAAATGGACAATCTAGCTAAAGATATTCTGACAAAATTAAAATAAAAAAATTAGTCGTAAAAAAGCATCCTATATTACTTCTGGCAAGACTTCCCAAAGGCATTAGAGAAATTTAAAAACGTCTTTGGGGTTAAGGGAAAATTTGCGTTGGTTTTTTAGTTAGTTTTCATTGATGTTTGGGGTAAATGTGTAATAATTAGCAC
>ENA-OREN01000305-OREN01000305.1-marine-metagenome-genome-assembly--contig:-NODE-305-length-73550-cov-4.903883_pt1 | contig 73550 bp, 33 predicted proteins | sample MGYA00248624_ERZ508555 | MGnify/ENA primary metagenome ERZ508555 (study PRJEB26222, sample SAMN06267773) | marine metagenome | isolation source: Saanich Inlet, British Columbia, Canada | place...
AAAGTGTTCCAAAGGTATCAATAAAAAAGCTCCAAGAGAATTAATTATTAAAGCACTAGAAAAGCGTAAATGGCTTTTGCTTTTAGGTGGAAATAGTAAGGACAGAAGGAGCCTGGTTGAAGACATAATTGATAAAATAGTAAAAAGAGATGTAAAGTATGCAATAGAAAAATCATATAGAGAAAAGAATGAAGATATAATTAAGAAAGGAGTTAATGAATTTGGCAAGGCTAGAGTTAATAAAAAAATAAGAGAAATAGTTAAAGGTAAGTTTAAAGATAGTTATCGTTGTGTGTCATGGAAAGAGGAAACTACATATCTTTCGAAAAGAGGAAAAACAATTGCTCGTTTAATAGAGAAAGATTTAAAGGGGCATAATGATATTAAAATGAAAGAACTGCTATTTGGAAATATTGATTACCACTCATTCGGTGAACTAGAAAGCGTGTGGTATGGATTTAGAAAAATTAGAGAGGAAGAAAGACTGGGGCTATTTTCTGTATTAGTTAAAGACGCAAAAAACAATGTATTATTCCTGAATAATCTTAATTGTAAGTATACTCAGACCATAGAGTATATACAGGCATTTCTGGAGTACATGAGATTGCCTGAAGGCGAATTATCACCAGATTTCTTACAGGGAAAGCTAATAATCGGGATAAAAAGTGATGACAGAAAATTGTTGCCGAAAGATGGCTTTGAGGATACGTTCGAAGTAATTTCACTTGATGAAGATAAACAAAAAGAGGAGAAAACCGGGCAGTTAAAGGCAAAGAAACGTAGACATAGAATATCAGATAAGGAATTCAAAAAACTATACAAAGAAGTAGAAGCAGAGTGCCCAAGAGCATTAGGCGAAATGAAATTTTTTAAAAAGCTATCAGAAAAGTCGAAATCAACTACATATGATAAAACTGGCCGTGGTTATACAACGTGGCAGAGTGCAAAAAAAAGGTATTACCAAGTATTTCCCTCCAAAAAAGCAAATCAGTAGTTACTTTTACTAAAAGTAACAAAGTAATTCCTCTCACAAGATATTGTGCTACCCATGACGAAAATACCATACAATCAAAGATGCTGTTACTTTTTACTTAAAAGTAACGAACGGTAACAACTATCTACTTTCAATAAAGAAATCCCGATATAAATTAAGATCATGTGTTTTATTTTACATGATCTTTTTTTATGGAGAAACGAGATGGATTTAAAGCAAAGTTGTAATGTTTTCTTACCTGTTGAACAGTATAGAAAAATTAAGGAACTTAGTCACAAGCTAAGTATTCCGTACTCAGAACTGATACGAGACGGAGTTAGTTTAGTACTGAAAAAACATAAAAGAAAAAACAGTATGGAGAATAATAAAAATGATCAAACATGAGATCAGGTCAAAAGACGGAGGCATTAAGGTAGTTTCATTAAGTCCATTGAGGGCAATTCGTTTAAATTGCTTGGAATGTGTCTGTTGGTCTGCGTACGAAGTGAAGAACTGTACAAGTAAACTATGCCTTTTGTATCCATACAGATTCGGCAATATTCCTGGACATAAAGGTAAAGGAAATGTCAAGAATCTTATTGAAAAATGATGGAATTTACCAAGGTTTTTGCCTCCAGAAATGACGAAAAACATAAAGAGGTATTAGGAGAGTGTAATGAGTAATAAAAACCCATTGAAAAAGTATGTTGAAGAAATAGGGCTCCCTTCAAGTATAGAGCATGAAGAAGCTGTATTAAGTACATTGCTAAAGGATAAGAGTGTTTTTGAGATGTTGACAGAAGCAATGGTTGGCAAAGATCATTTCTATTCTCCAACCATGAAAAGTGTCTACTCGGCTTGCTGTGATTTAATTGATTCCGGTAAAGAGATCGACATCTTGATTGTTAAGGCATATCTAAAGCAAAACCATTCTGATAAAAATGTGTTAAAGACATTAATGGAACTTTTGGAAATTGAGATTCCAACATTTCATATCCCCACTCATATTGACGGCCTTGTTGAGTTTTACCAGAGAAGAGAGCAAACATTACAGGCAATCAAGTCTTTTGAGGAATCATACAACGGTAAATTTACAGTATTTCAAAATGAAGATATTATTTCTAGTTTGGAATCTTGGACAGACATCCAAAATATGAATATTGAAGTTGAGTGGCTAGTAGAACGACATATTCCTAAAGGAAGTATAACACTGGTTTTCGGCAAGGGTGGGATCGGGAAAACATGGCTGTTGTTGGATATTGCACGATGTATAGGAAGCGGGAATTCTTTTCTTGGATTTAAAACGAATAAGGCTCCTGTTATATTTATTGACTTTGAAAATCCTTTAGCTGTTCTTAATACTAGAACACGAACGTTAGGAAATGCCGAGGGAGTCCATTTTTGGCGTGTGAATAATGATAAGATGAAAGCACCTAAACTTGATAGCAAAGAGTGGGAGATGTATAAGTGCTTACCGGAAGGAGCCGTCCTGATCTTCGATACTTTACGGGCTTCACAAAGTAAAGATGAAAATGCTTCAAATGAAATGGGTCTTATAATGAATAGGTTAAAAGAGCTCCGAGACTCAGGCTTTACGATTATTCTCTTGCACCATACGGCGAAAAATTCAGACAATGTTGCAAAGGGTTCAACTGCCATTGTAGACCTAGCAGATCACATTCTGGGCTTAACACGTGTTAAGAAGAAAAAGGATGGCAAAGAGATAGTTGTAGATGACGATGACAATGATGAAGATACAATCTACCACTTTGGAGTGCGTGAGAAGACCCGCTACGAACCTTATCATATCTACCTTACTCTAAACCCTGACAAGGGCTTTGAGCTTGCACCTGACCCACAGGAGGGCGCCTTGAAGGACATGCATGAGGTTCTAATAGAATACGAAGCAATGAACATGACATCCTTTATTGAAAATTGTCAAAATAATTTAAGTGTTGCAAAGAATAAACTGAGAAAATTAATTGATATCGGAAATGGTAGATACTGGGATATTGAAAACCGTCCTGATGAAAAAAATGCAAAATTTGTAATACCGAAATCACTTATTCAGTTTTCCAACCCTATATAGGGGTAAAAAACTGAATAACTGAAATTGACTACTTGAAGATGTCAGGATCAAAATAACCCTTTATCCCTTGGAAATATTGAGTCTGCCAGTTTTCTAGAGAGTGCTTAGAAAACTGAATAACTGAATTGTAAGACAGAGCATATCATCTTAATGATTAATTATGCTATCAGAACAGGCAATTACAGAATTTAGAGCAATTTATCGTAATCAGTACGGAAAAGAATTATCCTTTGCAGAAGCGACAAAACAGGCTAACAATTTAATCCGATTGTATAAGACGGTTTTGAGCCCATTAAAGAATGATACTTCACAAAACAGAAAGTAAACCTTAAAAATAGAGCTTGATTTATGATTAATCATGTGAATAATTAACACCGTTATGATAGAGAAAATTAAGAGTCCAATTAAGTATTTCCTCTATGCCAGAAAGTCATCTGAGGGAGAAGATCGTCAAGTGGCTTCAGTCTCTTCACAAATTGAAGAATTAAAAGATTTGGCAGAGAGAGAGGGCCTTGACATTCTTGAAATTTTAACGGAAGAAAAAACTGCAAAAGCCCCCGGGAGACCAGTCTTCAATCAGATGATGGAGGACATTCAAAAAAGCAAAGCTCAGGGCATCATTTGTTGGAAGCTAGACAGACTTGCGAGAAACCCTGTTGACGGTGGACAAATCGGCTGGTTACTGCAGCAATCTATTATCAAACACATCCAAACATTTCAAAGATCGTACTACCCTACCGACAATGTTCTGATGATGAATTTGGAATTCGGCATGGCCAATCAGTATATTCTTGATCTTAGCGTAAACATACAGAGAGGACAAAGAAGTAAAATAAAAGATGGTTGGCTTCCTCACAAGCCACCGTTAGGATACTTATCCAATAGATTCAACCCTGATCTCCCCCCTATCCATAAAGACCCTGACAGGTTTTCTTTAGTAAGACAACTGTGGAATTTTCTTTTAGAAAAGCAATGCTCAATTAACACCCTTTACCAAAAAGCTAATGAGATGGGATTAACAACTATTAAAGGAAAGCCTATAACCAAGAGCAAATTCCATGAACTTTTTAAAAACCCTTTTTATTATGGACACTTTACTTGGAATGGAGAGCTATATCCCGGAAATCACGAACCAATGATTAACAAGTCTGAATTTATGCTTGCCCAAAGGATCATCAGTGGTAAACGACCGGACTTTTTAAACAAACACGTCTTTGCTTTCACTGGCATGATAAGGTGCGGAGAATGTGGTGCATCTATTACGGCTGAGAACAAGACAAAGCATCAAAAGAACGGCAATATACATCACTATACTTACTATAGATGCACTAAAAAGATTAAGCCTGATTGCACACAAAAAACTATTAGGGATAGTGAGCTTGAAAAGCAAATAATAGAAACACTAGATAAGATTGAAATTCCTTCCGAATTTCATAAATGGGCAATTAAGTATTTGAAAGAAGAGCAGAAAAAAGAAACAAATGACAATGATGAAATATTCAAATCCCAGCTAAGGAAGATTGAGAATTGCAAGAAGAGGCTCAATTCTCTCTTTGAAATGCGCCTCAACAATGAAATTGACAAAGAGGAATACTTACAAAGAAAGAATAAACTTATTGAAGAACAACTGAAATATGAACAACTTGTTGCTGATACACATCACAGAACAAGAACGTGGTTGGACGATGCAGAGAAATTCTTTTCCTTTGCAGAAACAGCTAAGGAACGGTTTGAAAATGGTAACCTGATAGTTAAGCGAGAGATACTGGCGTGCTTAGGCTCGAACCTCTCCCTAATGGACAGGAAACTCTATATAGAGCTACAGCCACCGCTTCATGTCTTCGTTAAGTATGCACCTAAACTCAGATTGGTTACTAATAGGTTAGAACCTGATCAAGTTGTGACAGGACAAGGAGTTAGTACCCCCCTACTCGATCAAGATGAACTATGGTGGAGGATAGGGGAGTCGAACCCCTGACCTTTTGCATGCCATGCAAACGCTCTCCCAACTGAGCTAATCCCCCGTTGTTTTCGTAAGTATATGGTGTGTTATTATTTATAGAAACTATGTTTATCATATTTGCCCTGAAAAATCAAGTATTTTTCAGAAATTGTGAAGTAAAAAATACTTCTTCAGATTTCTTGGGCTTGGCTTAAATGTTTTTAGGCAAGGAGAGAACCTTTGTGCTCCAAGACTTATTCCATCGTTTACTAATGAGTAGTTATTTTATCCTCAGTAAATTTCTAAATACTGAAAGGCCACTTCGTTGAAATGTGGTTATGGTTTTTACCCTCAACTATCCGCACCAAACAATTCATTTATCTGTTTTGCCAACTCAATGTGTTTAAAAGGTTTTCTGAGAATAAAGTCTACTTTCATCTCTTCTTTATCAAACAGTTCGAGTTGCTCACTCCAGCCTGTTATTATACCTATCTTTGGCCTCTTTTCTAACTTATTCAACATTTTGACTACTTCATATCCATTGACATCCGGCATGGCCAGGTCGCTTAAAACGAGATCGAAATCTTCTTTACTGGCAAGCGCTATAGCCTCAGCACCGTTATTAGAAATTTTAACCGTATGACCACCTCTAGTAAGTGCATTGTTCATTATCATACACATATCATCATTATCCTCTACAACAAGGATACGAAGTCCCTTTGCCTTTATCTCATGAGCTTCAGGTTTAGATGACAGTTTTTGCTGTGCAATTTCTCTCTTTATCGGAAAGCTCAAGTTAACTGTAGAACCCTTTCCTTCCTCACTTTCCACCTCTATCTTACCGTCATGCCTCTTTACTACACTATAAGAAACGCTCATACCCAATCCTGTGCCCTGTGGTCTTCGCGTTGTAAAAAATGGGTCAAATATTTTCTTCCTCACATCTTCAGACATACCCTTGCCTGTATCAGATATACTGACAAACACCGTGTCATCATTACTCCATGTATTAAATGAAAGGCTGCCACCATCCGGCATGGCATCCAGGGCATTATTTATAACATTTATAAACACTCCTCTCAGCTCTGTGGGGTTACAAAGTGCTTCCGGTATTTCTTTCATGCCTTTATTGTTCATATTATAGTTCATACCGCCCGCCTGAGCCATATTCTCCCAACGGGGCTTTGCGAAATCAATTGCCTGTTCTAATAAATGTCTGATATCAAAGAAAATATATTCTGATGGGTTTGCTTCTGATTTAGTAAACGTAAGCATTTTCTTCACTATCAAGGCTCCATCTTCACCCGCCTTTATAATAGTTTTTAGTCCCTTCTTCAATTCATTATCATCATCAAAACCCTGCTCAAGCACCTCTGCACGACCCATCATGACTGCAAGGATATTATTAAACTCATGGGATATACCGGCAGTTATCGTTCCTATTGACTTCAGTTTTTCTGACTGCAAAAGTGCATCTTCCATTTTCTTGCGCTCGGTGATGTCTCTGATAATTCCGCAAACAACATTTCTGCCTTTTAGCTCAAAAACACTAGCAGAAATTTCTACCGGAAATACCGTTCCATCTTTTTTCCTGTGATAACGTAAAGGAATTAAATTAAGTTTTCTCGTAATAGTTTTTTTTATAGAAATATCAGATTTCTCCGGTTCGTTGGTAATATCATAGTGCTTTATTTTGAGGAATTCTTCACGATCATATCCATAGAGTTCCTCACTAGCTTTGTTGACTTCAACGAATTGTCTTGTCTCAGAATCAAAAATCATGACGGCATCTCTTGTTGTTGAAACCACTTGACTGAATTTCTCTTCGCTCTCCAACAAAGACTTTTCTGATTGTTTGTGTTTTTCGATTTCCATCAAAAGTTTTTCATTTATGTTTGCCAGCTTTTGTTTCTCGGTCTTAGCCACTCTTTCAACTACCAGGGCTGGAAGCAAGACAGAAAATAACTGATAAAGAGTGAAAGTCACCATCCAACCCCAAATCTGAGCTCCATCCTCCATGCGATATAGAGCAAAGTTGATACAATGAATGATCCCGGCAACCATAACCATCGCCATAAATTTCTGGATCATTGTTGAACTCTTTCTCCTTTTAAATAAGACCCAGTAGATACCTTCAAAAAGGGGACTGGCCACTGCCACCGACAATGGTAGCGCAAAGATCTTAAAAGAAACATCTAACCTATAAAGGAGAAGAGTGGTCACCAGCCCGGAAAATATCAGGCCAATATACAATTTAATAGACAGCTTACTATCGATATCAGAAAGTAATATCCTGGTTATGTAATAAATAGGAATCACAGAAACAGTAAAAGAAAGAGCAATCTGAATAGGGTGTGTCTGAAATGCACCTTGGACGATAAAAACGAATCCAACCATCACCCAATAGGGTACTAATCTCAGGTACTCTTTTTGCCTGGAAGTCAAATAGAGAGTGATGCTGATAGCCATGTTGGCCAAAACGAAGCCAGTTAGAATTTGAAATAGTAATTTGGTAGTATCATCCATCTTTCAAGCATTCCTCTCTACTATGTAAAACCTCTTTTATCGTGTAGACGAAAATCAACAGAGTTCGAGGATCCGCCATTAATTTTTTATATTTTATCATTATTCCCACCTAATTTAATGAAAAAAAATCTACCAAAATTGAAGTCAAGGCATTAAAGAGGTCAAAGCACTTTGGATAAGATAGCACAGAAAGCTCTAAGTATTTTACACCTATAAATACTTTTTCGAGTTTTGAATTATCAGAAATTTAACAAAAAGCCTCATGCCTCTTGATTAAAACAAATTATAAATCTCATAAAGTTGAAGCTTATGAATATTTGTGAAGAACAGACATCTTAACGGCTCACGGAAAAGTCTGGTACCTTTTTATCAACTCCAATTGCTTATCAGTCCGACATAATGATCTCATGTCACCTATTGAAAATAGTATGATCATAACCTTCCCGCAGCGGGTAAAGGGATCAAATCTCCTCTTGGCTGCATGTGTCTGATATTTTACAATCCCCTTCACGTCAAGACTCCCCCGAATTGAATATCCAGCTGCATAGTCGAACAGGACGACCTCTTGGAAGTAAAGGATTTATAACTCATCTTGTGTCAATTTCTCGGTTACTCAAACCTAAGAGACCTGTAAGAAACCCAGGAAAGGCTAATAGATGGTATGTGCCACTGAATTTGTTCATGTACCACTAATTTATATAGATAAACAATAATTGTAGGGAGAAAATATGGAACCAGAAAAATTAATGGATGGTATTTCAAAAGAGATGAACATAGCGTTAAAAGCGATGGGAAAAGCAAAAACATCAGAAGAAAAACTAGTGTACAGTAAAATTGTGAATAATCTGTCTCAGTCACTTGGGGTATTCCTTAGCTTAGTAAGTGATATGGGACTATTTGATGACGATGGTGAACCTATTCCATTTTAGCGTAAGGTACATAACAAGCTGTTTAATTAACGCCAGACATATTAACTAATAACACTAATCAAGGCAATCTTTTGATCGTGACGTTAACCGCTTCACCACTGACCTGGAACACAAGGTAATGGTGAAATGCCCAGATTTGTGAAGGGTCCCAGAAAGAGGCCCCTGCACCGCCGGAAATCAAATAGCGGGTTGGCCCCCCAGCCCTGAAGACGGGCACCGTGGAGACGTTGGTTTCGTCAAAAGGGTTGTAAAAATAGTGTTCATGTGAGGCGAGCACGTAGGAGATGTTAGAGTATTTCGCGAATAATTCTATAAGTGCCTGGCGGCTTTCCCCATACAGGCTGTCTCGCTTTGGATTGAGAGGATGAATGGGGTAGTGCATGGCAACAAAGATGTGTGTTTTATCCCGGTTTGCGTCGAGATCCGCTTTTAGTTCAGCGAGTTGCTTGGGGCCAATATAGCTAAATTCCATAGGAGGCTTTGGGCCTTTCATTCCCTTGGGAGGAACGTCCTCTGTATTCAAGACGATGAAATGAGAATTCCCGAAGTCAAACGAGCCGTAAGTAGGGCCCACCACTTTCTCATACAACGTCTGCATCTTCTGACTGGGCATTTCCGTCCAGGGATTGGTGTTGACTACATCGTCTAACTCGTGGTTACCTGGCGCATTAAATATGGGAACTCCGGCTTCCTTTGCGTGTGAAAGGTAGTTTTTAAGGGTTTTTTCAATTGGATCGGAATCAAACGGTACCTGAGGTTCCCCTTTGACAATGTCCCCAAGGGATAGGCCAAAGTCCGGTGTTGGTTTGAGGCCTGATTTGATCTGGCTGAAAATTTGAGAGACAACGGTAAAATTGGGTTGACTGTCTCCGAAAACTACAAAGCTGAAGTTGTCGGGGTTTGCGGGTGGCGTTAACGTGCCCGTACCAGTAATGGCTGATAGCTGAGGGAGGCCTGTCTGAGTAAGGGTATTTGTCGCGGATCTTTGATTTTTTTCTGATGCGGTTGTGCACCCACATACAAGGGTGATGACAACTAAGGCAACTGGAATGAGTTTAATGATGTCTTTTTTCATATTGTCATTCAATGAAAAGTAGTTATGCGATTGTTCGGAATTTTATCCCTCAGTCCCTTTTGCTCAAAAGAATAGCAACATTATTAATAAAATTCAAGTGTTTTTCACTTCTCAAAAGAGTTTTTAGAAAATTCCAAAAATATGTTTTGCCTGAGTAAAGTCCTCGGCGCTTTTTGTCCGGTGACAACTACCACTAGGATTTAGTTTTCTGAAAAACCAAACTGCTTTTAGTATATAATGATTTGGTTTACATTACCAGAAAACTGTTTTAATTCAGGTATATAATTTTCAAATAATAAGATCTAATACCCAACACCATTTTGGAATGGGAATAAATTATGGAACTTTGGTTTATATACGCTATATCCTCTGCTGTATTTGCAGGACTATATACGTTTTTTCAAAAAATTGCAGTAGAACAGGGGCACTCTACTTTGCTTGTGAACATGTGGAGTACCGTCGTATCTTCTGTCCTGGCATTTACCGCTAGTTGGATATTTTCTGGCTTTGGTGGATTGTGGAAAATTGGCCTATTACTCGGTTTTATGAGCGGGATCACACATATAATCGGATCTATATTCCGCATGGATGCACTTAAATATATTGATACTGCGATCTTGTTCCCTCTCTACAAGACCGCAGGCCCAATATTCACTCTAGCAATAGGGATGACTCTTTTTTCAGAGAAATTTACTGTAGCAGAATGGATAGGTATTACGCTTGGTATTACTGTGCCATTATTACTTCTTCATAAAAGCGAAAAATTGAGACAAAAGCATTTATGGAAAGGGATTGTGTTTTTACTTATAGCATCATTTTTCACTGCTGTTGCTGCTGGAATCAGTAAATATAGCTCTGGAGTATTTGAAACGGTATTTTTATTTGTAGCAGTCTCTCATGCGTTCGGTTCAATATCTGGTTGGTGTATTTATGAACTACAAAAGAAAAATACACAACGCAATGGAAAATCATTCAAATATCGTCATATTGATAAAGATATGCTTAAGATATCATTTTTATCAGGAATCACACAATTTGGAGGTTTCTCTGCAATGATGCTTGCGTTTGTTGACGGATCTTTGGGTGTTGTTTATGCCATTCAATCGCTATACATTCTTATACCAATAATACTTTCTATAGTTATTTATAAAGAGCATTGGAATGTGCGTAAAATTTTTGCGATTATTCTTTCCCTCGCGGCATTAGCATTTCTTAGATAGACCTCTTTTGCCTGAATGTCCAATACGTCATGTTCTTTTATCTTCTTTGCGGATTTTCGGGAATTGATTGAGTATTTGAGTTCCTGGAATCTCTTTAGCTAACTCTCACACACCTTTGTAACTTCCTCTCTGATTTCCTGTAATGATTTACCGGTTGCGCAAGAGTCAGTTTTTTGTATTGAACATTTTTGACTTCAAAGGGATATCAATCTTTCCTGGTAAAGAACCGGAAATCTATAAACGTAATTCCGGTTCTGGCATGGAGTACAGTAACATTCTTCCCACGATCACCAAAGAATCCACACAAACAACCATGTGGGAACAAAGGATGAATCTTAGAAAAGCGTTTGTTTATTCTGTAAATTTTAGTAAAAATTAGTGTTATAACGATAAATACACTTTGGGATCAAGATGAAATCAATTCAAAATTGTACATTTTAAACGTGACTAATAGTGAAACTATATTTAGCCACGCACTGTCCACTTTCTTTTATTTCAAATTATACTCATCTCAAAATTGTTTTCGGAAAAATCAAAAAATTATTTTGCCCGAGTAACGTCCTTGGCGTTTTTCAGTCCGGGAAAAGTCCTCAGCACCTTTTGTCGGGGAAAACTGCCTGTCTGCCCGACATGTCGGGCAGGCAACCAAGATTTAGTTTTCTGAAAAGCCAGAAACTAAATCGGTTTTAGCATACCTATCGGTCCGATATAATGATCTCATGTCACCTATTGAATATAGTATGATCATAATCTTCCCGCAGAGTGACTTCTAATACATCATACAGTTTTTCGATCTGTTTTATTATCTGCTCTAATCTATCGTCATCTTTAACAAGTAAATACATTCTACTCTTCGAGCCATCTTCTATCTCTCCGCATATTATGCCCTCCAGATTAAAAGCTCGCCTTGCAAACAATCCGGTAATGTGCGACATTACACCAGGATGATTGTTTACAATCAGTTCAATTGTTGTGTTTGCGATATTATTCATTTATCTCACCTCCTATCATTTCATAATTTGCACAACCGGGTGCAACCATTGGCGTTACATTTTTCTCGGGAGCAAGAGGGATATTGATCAAAACGGGCCCTTCTTTTTTTATCGCTTTTTCAAGCGTAAGAAAAGGGGTTTCATCCATTTCCAAATCATAGCTTTCTATCCCAAAACCCTCACCGATTTTTGCAAAGTCTGTTTTACAGTAAAACTGCGAAGCTATAAACTCTTTACCATAAAAATATTCCTGTTGCTGTCTAACGAGTCCAAGGTGTCTATTGTTAAAAATTATTATCTTAATATCCAGGTTCAACTCAGACAATGTTGACAATTCCTGAATATTCATCAAAAACGATCCGTCCCCGCTGAAACAGATAACTTTTTTCCCGGGATTAGCTAAACTTGCTCCAATTGCGGCCGGAAATCCAAAACCCATTGTCCCTAAGCCTCCAGAGGTCAGCAATGTTCTGGGTTTTGAAAAAGGATAATATTGCGCAACCCACATCTGGTGTTGTCCAACATCCGTGGTGATGATCGCCTCCTCTCCCGCAAAGCCTCCTATCTTTTTTATCATTACCTCTGGTGATTGTTCATCCTGTTTCACCATTTTAGAAATTGGATATTTTTCTCTCATATCCATTATGGTTTCTGTCCATTTTTTTCTAGCATTATGCTCAATCAGAGGTAGTAGTTGTTTTATTGCCTGCTTAATATCACCCTGAATAGCAATATCCGCTTTTTTTATTTTATTTATTTCCGCACCATCGATATCTATATGTATTATCCTGGCGTTTGGACAGAACTCTTTAACTTTGCCTGTCGCACGGTCATCAAACCTGACCCCAAAAGCGAGTATCAGGTCGGTTTCGTGCATGATATGGTTAGTATACCTTTGCCCATGCATGCCAAGCATCCCTATAAACATATCGTCACCACTTGGAAAACATCCCAGGCCCATCAAAGTAGAAGTAACCGGAATAGAATTTTTATGTGCAAAATCCATCAAGATATCTTCCGCTCCAGATAAAATGATTCCTCCACCCGTATACAAAACAGGTTTTTTAGAACTATTTATCATTTCCGCCGCTCTCTCAATCGTAGCCTCATCAATACATATAGACAGGTCATCTTCATCAAACGACCTGTCGAAAGACTCTATTTTGATCGTTTCCAGTTGAACATCTTTAGGTATATCTATCAAAACAGGCCCAGGTCGCCCTTCTGAGGCTATACGGAAAGCTTCCGGAATTGCACTCAATAGTTCTTTCGCCGACCGAATAAGAAAATTGTGTTTTGTTATCGGTATTGTCATTCCGTAAGTATCAACTTCTTGAAATGCATCCGTTCCTATTAAAGAAGAAGGAACCTGTCCTGTTATAGCAATTATGGGAACCGAATCCATTTTAGCATCCGCTATGGCGGTCATAAGGTTAGTCGCCCCAGGTCCGCTGCAAGCAAAACAAACCGCAGTCTTACCCGTTGATCTGGCCATCCCGTGTGACATAAAACCGGCTCCCTGTTCATGTCTTGCAAGGATATGCCTTATCTTACTTTTGCCAAGCGCACTATACAGAGGTAAATTTGTGCCTCCCGGTATACCCGCAATAATATCTATTCCTTCTCTTTCTAATAATTTTATTGTTATCTCTGCACCTGAATATTTCATGATTACTCCTTTAATATAAATAAAAAAAACCCCTGCCAGAACGCAACTGGCAGAGGCTTATAAACAATTTAATGCAGACAAACCCCTACGGAGGTAGCAACACACTACCTTCTACTACAAATACAACTACATTATGCAAATTTATTAAATCCATCTCTCTCCTTTACTAATTCCCTTTGCCAATAAAAAAAACCCCTTCCGGTTTTAACCGAAAGGGGTTTATATATTTAAGTTTGACCTGTTACCCTTTATCCGGTGAAAAACCTCCAGACGGACTCCACCACGACTACCTCGACCACAGTAGTCACATTTTCGTTCGCAGCATTGTAGAGTCTCATTCTTTCCATTTTTCCACCGATTTTCAACTAATAGGTGACATTGTACTCTTATTTTAATATTTGTCAACTTTCAAAGACCTAACATGAATCAAAAAAGTGTTGTAGCTTATTCTAAAATAAGCGATAGCATCAAAAAGACACGAGTTTATAATCGACAAATATTTGTTGTTAGTTCCTATTTTCCGTTAATAAAATAATCTCAAAATTACCGGATTTTGAGCTAACTAGATTTGACGGTAGTATTAAATAAATTATGGTAGCTTGGAGATTCTTTCAGAATAGAAAAGTTATTGCAGTAAGTCAGCAAGCGAGATGTGGTTTTTGGGTGGATAATGTATAGAATGTAGTAAAAAGAATTAAAAGCAAAAAGGCGTTATGACGCTTCAGCAATTTCAATTACTCAAACACAAAACCTTTCTCTTTAATAACCTTCAAGCACGCATCCACTACATCTGAGTCATAACAAATACCCTTACTCTTGCAGACTTCCTCCAATGCCTTGTCTATACCAAGAGCAGGACGGTAAGGCCGGTGTGAGGACATAGCCTCAACAACATCTGCCACACATAAAATCCTTGCTTCAATAAGAATGTCATTGTTTGACAAACCCAGAGGATAGCCTGAACCATCAACATGTTCATGATGCTGATGCACAATATCCGCAATAGGCCATGGGAATTCAATCCCTTCCAATATATCATAACCGGCCTGAGCATGAGTTCTTACTATATTGAATTCATCTTTAGTCAGCTTGCTAGGTCTGCTCAGAATCTCTCCAGGGATATGTATCTTACCTATATCATGGAGAATTCCCGCCGTACGAATTCCGGCAACCTGATTCTCTGACAGCCCCATCTCTTCTGCAATTGCACAGCCTAGTTCACTCACTCGTTGCTGATGGCCAGCAGTATAAGGGTCCCGCTGTTCAACAGTCAATGCCAATGCCTTTACGACTCCGTCCGTGGTCTTTTTTAGTTTTTCAATGCCTAACTTCTCTTTCTCTTCAGCCTTCTTACGCTCAGTAATGTCGATGGAAACAACTACGATGTAATCAATTCGACCTTCACTGTCATTAACTGGTACTAGAGTTGCCTGGAACCACAATTCGTTCCCCTCTATATCACACACAGGATCTTCCCCTGTAATAATTTCGCCTGTTTCTTTAACTTTTTCCAGGTTTTTAGTCATACTAATTCGGAACGACTCAGGAAAAAAATCAAAAGGATATGGTTTTTCATAAAGCTGTGTGACATCGTCAATTTTGAGAGCTTTTATACCCGCTGCGCTCATATACTTCAGATTAAAATCGAGATCCACTATTTTTGTGCAAACCGGTGAACTATCTAGCCAAACACGATTTCTTTTCTCAGAGTTCTTTAATTTCTGCAGCATCTTCTTGCGCTCAGTAATATCCCTTATAATGCCTATAGCATTCCACTTTTTCTTAATCTTTACGGCTGAAAGAGAAAGCTCTATAGGAAATTCTGTTCCGTCTTTATGTATGGCAGTTAATTCCACTGTTTTCCCGATAAAAGAACCTTGCTCGGTATTCTTGAATGATTTGAATCCTTTTATATGATCTGCTCGGAAGTTATCAGGAATAATTGTTTCGTATATTTTCTTACCGATTAATTCTTCTTTTTCGAAGCCAAATAACCTTTCAGAAGCAACATTACAAAATAAAATATAATTATCATCATTTATCATAATGATGGAATCATTAGCTGCAGTACTTATAGCCCTGAAATTCTCCTCGCTGGTCTTTAGCGTCTCTCCTATTAGCTTACGCTCAATAAATGAACTAAGCTGATGAGCAAAGCCGTTTACTAAATCCCTCTCTTCTTTGAGGAACGGACCTTCATCAATTTCAGGTTTTTCTTGCAGATAGCAAACTTCAACAACACCTGCCTTATTTCCTGCTACTATAATATCAGCTGACTGCATCCATTTGGTTTTTTTAAAATTATCCGTTTTAAATTCCTTATCTTCAAAGACTATCCTTCCGCAGGTAATATCCGGATACTGCCAGGCAGGAGAAATTAGAACAGCTGCTCCCTGAAGGGTATCTTCCAAAGAGACTTCGACTTGGTTAATAATCTCTGAGAGAGCATAAAGCCCCCCGAGTTCCTTATATCTCTCGCCTAAATCATGCACTCTGTCCTTCAGCGTCCCCTCTGCCTTCTTGCGCTCAGTGATGTCCTCCTTAATAGCAATAAAGTTGGTAATAATCCCCTTACTGTTTTTGATAGAGGATATTTTTGCATTTTCCCAGTAAATTTGACCGCTCTTTTTCTTATTACAAAAGTCGCCAGACCATTCACCACCGGAAGTAATATTTTTCCACATTTCTTTATATTCTTCAGGTGAAGTATTTCCGGTTTTCAGAATACGGGGATTCTGGCCAATGACTTCATGTTCGGTGTATCCGGTTAGTTGATAAAATTTGGAATTAACGTATTCGATATTGGCTTCAGTATCCGTAATAACAACCGTTACCGGGCTCTGTTCTATAGCACAAGACAACTTTTTATTCTGTTCCTCTATATGCTTATGCTTAGTAATGTCTTTTGCAATTTGTACAAAACCGATGAATCCACCTGACGTGTCTAATCTAGGAAAACATGACATCAGGACGACTCCACCCATACATTTAGCTTCTTCTACCGGCTGTAACGTCTCCTTACATTTTAAAATAGTGCACCCAGGCAACGGATCATTACGACAGTGAAAGACCTCACAGCAATTCCTTCAAATAATTCCTTGATACTTAGCTTTATGCTTGGCAACATATGCTTTGTTACATTTTATTATTTTGGCGTCTATATTGTGAATGCTGATCAGGTCTGAGATGGAATCAAACGTGCTTTCCCACTCATATTTATCATCTGATACTTGTTTAAATAGTTTGCAGTTGTCATACAGAATTGATTGTTTTTCGCAGGCGTTATTAAGAGTCGTTTTCAACTCTTGTATTTCAAATGGTTTGCAAAGAAATGAGAAGGCATGTTTATCCATTGCCGCTATCACACGGTCAGTTTCTGCATAGGCAGTGAAGATGATTACCTCAGTATCCGGAGAAATATTCTTGGTCTTCTCCAGAGCCATAATGCCATCAGAATCAGGTAGTTCCAGATCCTGCAATACGATGTTATAAAAGTCTTGCTCAACTTTATTAATACCATCTTTTGCAGTGTAGGCTGTTTCTGTCAAGTAGCCCTCTAATTCTAGTGTGTCCACCAGACTTTCACAAAGGGCAACATCATCATCGACTATGAGTACTTTTGTCTTTTCATTCATTTTCTTAACATGAAATTATGATTTAATAAACTTGCAGGGTGGACATTCGTAAATACTTTTCTTAGTTGAATATTCCTTAATCAATAGCCGCAAAGGACCTTATACTTTTCTCTTCCATAAGTTTGCATAGTTTTGATATTTCGTTTAGCGTGAAGCCTTTAGATTTTGCTTCCTTTATGGAATTTATCAGTCTTACGTGTTCGTGCGCAAACTCCCTATATCCGGATTCTCGCCTTGGTGGTTTAGAAGATAAAAACTAAAACGCATCATTTATCTGTTTACTCAACTCTGATAATTTAAATGGTTTCTTGACAATAAAATCAATTTCCAGGACCTCTTTTTCCAGCGGAATGAGTTCCTCGGCCCAGCCGGTTATTATGCCTATCTTTGGACTTTTCTCTAACTCATTCAACGCTTTTACCACGTCATATCCACAGATATCAGGCATTACCAGATCACATAACACAATATCAAATTCTTCTCTCTTTGATAGTTCTAAGGCATCGGTACCGTTCTCAACAGTCTTGACATTGCAGCCAATTCTGGAAAGTGATTGATCCAGTACACTGCGCATGCCTTCATTATCATCTACTACCAGAACACGTAACCCCTTATTCTCCTTATTCTCCTTATTCTCCTTATTCTCCTTTGTCTCCTTTGTCTCCTGAGAGGATTCAGGTAATACTGTTTGCTGAACTTTTTTCTTATCATTAGGAATGCTCAGGATAAATGTCGTGCCTTGTCCCACCTCGCTTTCAATATCTATCTTACCACCATGTTCTTCTATTATGCAGTAAGAAGTGCTCATGCCCAATCCGGTTCCTTCCGGTCTCCTTGTCGTAAAAAAAGGATCAAATACCTTCTTCTTAACTTCTTCAGTCATTCCGGTACCAGTATCAGATATGCTTATAAACACAGTATTCTCATCACTCCATGTACAGAATGATAGGCTGCCACCATCTGGCATAGCATTCAATGCATTGCTAATTAAATTTATAAACACTTCTCGCAGCTCCGCAGGGTTACAAAGTACTTCAGGAATCTCTTTCATACCTTCTCTGTCTATATGATAGTGTATCCCATTGGTCAGAGCCATATTGTTCCATCTGGGCTTTGTAAAATCTATCGTTTGGTTTATCAGATCCCCAATATTAAAAGGTACGAATTTCGTGGTGCCTCGACTGGTATTGGTAAATCTAAGCATCTTACTGGCTATTTCGGTACCATCATCAATCGCTCTCATTATGGAACTTAGCTCATTAGCCAACTGCTTATTATTTTCGTACTCCATCTCAATTAATTGTACTTTGCCAGAGATAACGGCAAGAATGTTATTGAAATCGTGTGCAACCCCGGCAGTTATTGTTCCTAATGATTTCAACCTCTCTGATTGTACGAGCGCTTCCTCCGCCTGCTTGCGTTTGATAAAGAGGCCAATCCGGCTGCCGATCGCTGACATCATATTAAGCAAATCATTGTCAGGCTGTCTTATCTCATGGCTAAAAAAACAGATAACACCAAGTACTTCTTTACCGCTCATAACAGGAAAACCAAAGGCTCCATGTAGCCCCTCTCTTTCTGCAATGGATGCTCTGAGAAACGTTGTATCATAGACAACATCTTCAATCCATAATGGTTTAGCGCTTTCCCATACTCGGCCCGGAAGCCCAACTTGTGCTGGAAAAGTTATTTGTTTTGTCGCAGCTTTGAATTCCTCGATCTTAAGAGAACTCAAATGCCAGATTTCTGTATTACGTAAAACACCATCTTGTTGATCGTATATCCAGATTTCTCCAAGGTCCCATTCAAGTGCCGTACATATGGCTTGAAGAATTTTGCCGGAAGCCTCCTTAAGTGTGTTCGATTCTGCCAGTACTTGCGCGACAACGTTTTGAGCTTTGAGACGTTTGTTCGCTTTATAAAGCTCGGTAATGTCTTCTTTAACTGCTACAAAATGGGTTACAATATCTTTGTCATTTTTAACAGGAGATATGCTTACAAGTTCCCTATACAAGTCACCATTCTTTTTTTTGTTACATAATTCGCCTTTCCATTCACCACCTGATGTAATAGTTTTCCATAAGTTATTGTATGTTTCCACTGATGTTTTACCTGATTGTAAGAATCGCGGGTTTTTGCCAATGGCTTCTTCAAGACGGTAGCCGGTAAGTTCAGTAAACTTTGGATTTGAATATTCTATATTACCTTTAATATCCGTAATCACAATCGTGACAGAACTGTATTCGGTAGCATGAGACAATTTACACATTTTCTCTTCAGCCTTTTTACGTTGAGTAATATCATTTACAATGGAAATAAAATAACTCAATTTACCGTCAGGCTTCCGTATTAGAGTCACCGTCAGGCTCACCCAAATAACGGAGTTGTCCTTCTTGATATAACGTTTTTCTATCGTATAGCTGGAATTTTCACCATCTAAAACCTTCTTTCTAATTTGATACTGAATGTCAAGGTCATCAAGAAAGGTAATATCATGATATGTACTTTTAAGTATTTCTTGCTCCAAATACCCAGTGATATCACAAAAACGTCTGTTTGCCTTGATAAATTGCCCTTCCAGATCAACATAAGCGATACCAACCTGAACTTGATCGAGAGTGTCTTTAAACTGTTCCTCATGCAACTTGAGCATTTCGATCAGCTCTGCCTTTGTCATTTTTTCGTATTCCATCTTTACGCCCATTCAGACATTCTCTCCGTTAATTCTCACACTCTTATTCGCTAACACCACGACTGGAACATTATTAAGTTATTTAATTATCACAGGTAATAAGCAATAGTCAATATGGCTTGATCATACATATATCATGTATTATATATACATAGTATCTGGCATGTGATGGATCCACTTATAGTGTTTTCAAGAAAGAGGATAGGTTGATATCTTTTTTAATGATACCTAGTTTTCTCCTAATGTTGGCACGATGCCTTTCTGTAGTCCCGTGAGAAATATTTAAAATAGTGGTTATCTCTTTGCTTGTCAGCCCATTTTTTATTAGATTGCAAATCTCAATTTCTCTGGAAGTTAATTTGAATTCTTTTCCGGTAAGCTTTACGCCAAATGAGGATGTCAACTCCTGTAAGTTCAGTTGTAGTAGTCGTACATACTTGCGCGATTCTACTGTTAGTTTAAGTTTTTGTATAACAGGTAATAGCAAGTTTTCTGCATTGGCAATTACATTGTCTTTTATCTGTTTCTTTTCAATCTCTATCTGCCCAAGGATTTCATTAAGAGCTATATTCTTTTGCTGCAAAGCACTCTTCTGCTCCATTAGCTTCAGCTCAACCGACTTGCTTTCAGAAATGTCGTGTACCAGTGCAACAAAGTAATCCACTGAACCGTCATCTCTGCGTATAGCATTAGCCGAAATTACAGCATGAAAAATGTTACCATCCTTGTGAATAAAACGCTTCTCCATGGAATAGCCATCTATCTTTCCGGCAAGCACTCGACTGAACTGTGCCAGATCAGATTCAAGATCTTCAGGATAGGTCAACTCTGTCCATGTCAGTTTTGCAAAACTTTCTCGCGAATAGCCGAACATTTTGAAAAGTGTATCATTAAACTCAACCCAACCTTTCTCAAGTGAAGTTATTGCCATGCCAATTAGGCCCAGATCGAAGTACCGTCGGAAACGTTGTTCACTCTGCGCCAATGCCTCTTCGCTCCTCTTGCGCTCGGTGATGTCGCGTATAAAGGCAAAAAAGCGTCCGCCTTCCATACCCAAAAAATTGGTGCTTACTTCAACACAAATAATCCTGCCGTCTTTGCATCTGTGTTTGCTTTCAAACCTGTCGCTTCCGGTTTTAATTATCTGTTGTATGTGTTTCTTTGTCTCTTCAGGAGCTTCAAGAGCTTCAACGTCAGATATACACATCTTGAGCAATTCTTCACGGCTATAACCTGTTAAACTACAGTAAGCGTCATTTACCTCCAGAAGCCTGCCTTGAATATCTACAAGCCAAAAACAATCAAGAGCCGTACGGAGAATAGTTTCGCTCCGTTCTTTTGTCAACTCGTGTCTGGTGATTTCACGTAATAGTTTCGTATTATATTCTTTTAATTTTGCAGTACGCACAAACACAAGTTTCTCAAGAGATTCGTTAGTCGTATTAAGCTTTTCCTCTGCCTTCTTACGCTCGGTGATATCCATTCCATAAATATTGACGTAACCCTCTTCAGTTACCGGTGCAAATGTTAAGGAAATTATGCGGTCTCTACAGCACTCAGTTTCGACAACGCTACTTACACCGGTATGAAGAACATCAGAAACTATTTTTTTATAATTATCAGACAATATTCTTGTTGTCTGGCAATTCCAGAAATCTAATAAGAATGTACTTGCCTTGTTGTAATAGAGTATGCGGCCATCATTAAATACTCTTATTACGGGATTTGGATTTTCACTTGGAAATTTTGCAAGCCCCTTTATTTTCTCCTCTGCCTTCTTTTGCTCAGTGATGTATAACCATCCTGGCATGCAGTCAAATGCATTGTCCTGGTCATCTCGTATAAAAGATAGATACAAAATGACATCAATTTTACGTCCATTTTTTTGTTTTAGTTGCAATTCAGCATTATGAACTTTGCCTGTATTGACAAATGCCTCATAATAGACTTTTTGCCTGGCCTCTTCACAGTCCGGATGATAGACAAAGGAAATGTGCTGGCCAATGATATCTTCCCTGCTATAGCCCAGTTCCGTTACAAGCGGTTGATTACACGTTGCTATTAATGAGGTCTTCGCGTCAACTGAAATAAACATATGTGGAGTGCTTTCAATCAAGGCTTGGTATTTTTTTTCTGATTCTCTAAGTGTGGATTCTGCTTCCCTGCACCTCGAAATTTCTATACCTGATTCAAGTGACTTGATCCTGCTTATTAACTCCACTTTTGTCATCTTTTCATAATTCATATGGTGTTATTTATAATTTTTCAAATATGTTTTGTCTTAATGCCTTTTGGGTACGAAAACAGTAAGTGCTTAAATATGATGGTTATTAAGTGAGGAAAAAAATGATGGTTAGTCTCTTAATGCCTTTGTATTAACTCCTGAATTCTATGATATATAGATTATCTTGTGTTGTTGAGAAGTCAATATGGCTTTACCATACACGTTGTATGTATGAATAATACACAGTGGCTGTGATGGAGGCATAGTGTGTTAAAGTGTTTTCAGAAATGATGATAGGTTGACATCCTTGTTAATGATACCAAATTTCTTCCTTATATTTGCGCGATGCCTTTCTATGGTCGTACGGGAAATGTTAGAAAGGCTGGCTATTTCTTTGCTTGAAAGCCCATTTTTTATCATATTGCAAATTTCCATTTCTCTGGAAGTTAATTTAGCCTCTTTTTCGGTTAGCTTTGTTCCAAATGAAGACGTCAACTCTTGTATGTTTTCTCGTAGTAATTGTACATACTTACGTGATTCCCCTGTTAGCCTGAGTTTTTGTATAATAGGTAATAGCAAGTTTTCTGCATTGGCTATTACCTTGTCATTTATCTGTTTTCTTTCAATCTCGATTTGTCCGAGAATTTCATTAAGTGCTATATTTTTTTGCTCTAAAGCCTTTTTTTGCTCCTCCAGTTTCTTCTCGGCCTGCTTGCGCTTATCTATCTCTTTCTCCAGCTCCAATAACTTACTCTCAAGTTTTCCAATCAGACGTTTGTTATACTTTACAAGATAGATTTTCTCTCCATTAATAGCAACGGGTGCAGCGGTTTTATGGCCTTCAATAACGACTTCCAGTACCTTTAATAACTCATTTATCTCACACGGCTTGGTGATAAATCTTTCTGCGCCCAGGCCCAGGGCAAACTCCTCATCCTTTTTATCGGTATAGGTAGCGGTATAAAAGACAAATGGTATTTTCTTTAAGCTATCGTCATTTTTACACTCTCTGCAGAATTGAAAACCGTCCATCCCTGGCATTAAAATATCGGAAACAATCATATCCACGGTGTTATCTTTCAGCATCTCAATGGCCTCAACTCCATTTCTGGACGATACAACATCATATCCACTCTTTTCTAACACAGTCTCTAACAGGTAGAGGTCTTCTTTAGTATCATCTACTATGAGAATCTTTTTGGTTTTAGGTTCCATTTTGATCTCCTTAATGAATTACACCAAATATTCTTCAATTTCTGCCATAATGGTATCCGGATTGATCGGTTTTTCAATATAACCTGTACATCCCGCTTCCAGCGCCTTATCCCTGTCACCGGACATCGCATACGATGTTATAGCGATAATGGGAATAGTGCCATCCGCCTTAGATTTCCTTATCCTCCTTGTCACTTCCAGGCCATTAATATCAGGGAGCTGGATATCCATGATAATAAGGTCAGGCTTCTCTTTCATCGCGAGTACTATTCCCTCTTCACCGTTTAAGGCCTTTATTGTTTCATAGCCATTTTTCTCCAAAATAAAGTTGATAAGGTACATGTTGTGTTCGTTATCCTCAACTATTAGAATACGCTTCAAGCTTTTCCTCCTTATATACACGGAAAGACGCTGGTTAAATAACACACACTGATGCACGGGGACTTACACAGATTTTATGTGCACCTCGATGGTAACGTTAACGTAAAAACACTTCCTTTTCCAAACTCGCTCTCAGCCTTTATTTCACAGCCAAGAAGATCAGATATCTTTCTGGAAAGATAAAGACCCAGACCGGTACCTTCCTTTATAACTCCATCTATATAAATTCGGCTGAAGGCCTTAAAAAGTTTATTCATATCCTTTTTTCTTATTCCGATACCCGTATCAGCAACACTGATCTCTATAGCAGAACCAGAGTTCTGGAGTACGCATACGTTCACACTGCCTTTTTCTGTGAACTTAATTGCATTGCTCACAAAATTTGTGATGATCTGTTTTATCCTTCGCTCATCACTTTCTACCATAATCTTTTTTGACATTTTCAAGTCCATTTTAAGATTCTTTTCTTTCGCAAGGACGGTAAATGAATTTATTACCTCTTTGACAACTGACAGTAGCTCGAATTTATGGACATAAATCTCCACCTTACCTGCTTCTATCTTGCTTATATCGATTATATCATTTATCAGTGATAAGAGGTGGGAAGCACTTTTCTTTACCATAGAGAGCTGCTTCCTCTGCTCATCCGAGATCTTACCAACTATCCCCTGTAGAATTATTCCTGTGAAGCCCATTATGGAATTAAGCGGTGTCCTTAGTTCGTGACTCATGCTTGCGATAAACATACTCTTTAGATGATCAAGCTCTTTAAGGCGAATGTTGGCCCGGGCTAATTCATCAGTCCGTTCTGCTACCCTGGTTTCCAGTTCATCGGCATGTTTCTTCACCTGCATATGAAGTATGGAATTCTGCAGGCCAATTGAAATATCGTTAGAAAGAGTCTGAAGAAATATACTTTGTTTCTGAAAATCACGCTGAGTCCCGGATGCCAGCCCCAGTACTCCAATAATTCCATTTTTACCAAACAGGGGGAGTGCGGCAAAAGAGCGCAAACCCGCCATCTTGCACTCCTCCCATGTGCAACGCGAATCATTAAGAATATCACTGGAATACATTGGAGCCTCCTCACGGACAGCCAGTCCACAAAGACACTCCCCTACTCGATGCACCGGAGTCTCCTCGTGACAGTATTTGGAGTTTGCAGGAACCATACCCTGTAGATTCAAATTATCACCATCCCTCAGGAAGAACAGTACCAAATCAGGGGTAACAGCAGCAGTAACCTCTTCAAGTGCTGCATTCACTACCTGATCAAGTGAGAGACTGGAACTAACTTTCTGGCTTAATCTGTTGAGCGAGGTTAATTCCTGGACTTTTTGCCGCAACACATCCTCGGCCTTTTTGCGCTCGGTGATATCACTCGTAACTTTTGCATAACCATATAATTTCCTATTATCATCATATAATGCAGTAATAATAACTTTTGCCATAAAACGTGATCCATCTTTTTTTATACGCCATCCTTCATCCTCGCATTTCCCATCCTCTCTTGCTTTTTTCAGCTCATATTCTACTTTTCCTTTTTTTAGATCTTTCTCAGGATAGAAAATAGAAATATGTTTGCCAATAATTTCGTCAGAGCTATATCCTTTTATTCTTTGAACACCTTCATTCCAACTACTTACAATTCCTTCAGGAGTAATCATAAATATTGCGTAATCGCTTACACTTCTCACCAATAGGCGGTTACGCTCTTCGCTTTCTTTATGTTTTAACTCAACCTGTTTGTATTCGATGAGATTTCCAAGCATACGTTTCACTTTTAAATCGCTTTGATCTGGTTTTAGAAATTCATCAGGTGGAATATAATATGTATTTTTGCAAACTAAATCACCGTATATAACAATTGGATGAGTCTCAATAATATTCAATAAAATTTCAGAGGAAAAACGGTTACTGTTGTATTGGCAAATTGCAAGAGCATCGTTCTCTTGAAAAAAATAATTAAGTTTAGCTTCATATTCTATTAGATTTTCTAATCGAATGTCGCCGCCCAAATACCATGTCATTTCACCTGTTACTCTTAACGCATTAAAACCATCTGACTTTGCCAAATCAGTAGCTTCCTTCAAGAATTGTATCATCCAATCAGGATCAAAATGGCCTTGTTGGAGGTATGCTTCCTGTTTGGTAAGAATATTTAAAGCACCAGATTTGATTACAGAATCGGTCTCTATACCATCTTTCTGCATTGCCTCAATAACCACTTTTGAAGTATTATCATCTACAACATATATACATTTCTCCCCACGATCTAAACCAAGTTTGATGAAAGGCACAACAGCATTGAGCTGCTCTTCTTTTGTCTCGTAGACTATACATATATGATCATGAACGGTAAGTTCACTGATGGCATCATAAAGATTGCCTTTGGCGGTATTTTCGTCGCACATAATATTCTTTAATTAATTCATACACAAAACCCTGCTAAGCATGACAAAGACACCAAGCACACAAAGATTGGTTATGCTTGAGTTCTCCGTACGTCTTTAATGCTATACTTATTGGACTTAAAGTAAAGGCAGAAGAGGAGCAGATCCGCGTATTCGGATTTGTCCTTCTCCAGAAGTGGTCGCAATTAAACATCTTTCATTCAAACTCCACACGATACGATTTCGTTTGAGTTGATTATTTTAATAATATATAAACAGAGAGATGCTGCTCAGAGAGTAAGTAAGTATGAATGAGTACAGTAGGATTTTGTGATAACATTGATTTATCCTGTTGTAGATTAATGTTATATATACGATAATCAGTCAAAATACGCCTAAAATAACATAAAATCAAGTGCTAAATTCTATACGGAATGAGGAAATGTTTTAGCAAAATCTAGATTCTCCATAAATGTAGGTAACTCAAGATGAAAGTTGATACAACAATATTGCGACCATGACTCGTGCAAATAGAGACAATTCAAATGCAGTTATAAACCGTTGAAACATAACGTATTATGCTGATCCTAACGGGTTGCGGAAAATGCCTGGATGGGATTCCAAGTAACGTGCTCTACAATCGATGAGATATTGATCATACATTTCTTGAATTTGCTATAGATAATTTTTGTGAAATGGTGGGGCATATTACTCATAAAAATTTAAACATCTGGATACACAGGGATATTACTGGTAAGAAGTTTTGGGATGGAGTTGATATAAATTTTGTTTTATTAAATTTATTTAAGACCATTTTTATTGAAACAGTCTACATACTTTCTATCAGTGCCTTGAATGTGATTAGTTAGCCACCACTTCAGGTGTTCAAGTATCGCATCTATAACTTTTAATTCGTTGTCCGCTAATTCTTCCCAGTAGTCAGGGATTATTTCAGAAAAACGATTATGTTCATCTTTGTGTGATTTATAATCATGATATTTACAATCTACCATGCAAGTCTCTTCAGTTCTAAAATGCTTTTTTGAAAACGTAGTTATTTCAATTAATATCTCTGATATCGCACTTGCTCTTTTATTATTATCTTTCTGTACACGAGCAGCTTTATTGATAAGGTCAATGAATTTTTTATGCCCCTCATCAATCATTGACACATTCACACTGTATTTATCGTCCCACTTAATCATTTGTAATATTTCCTATTTAAAATTAATATGGTAGTCCCTTTGAATATAAGCTTATATATTGTTAAAGTCAAGAAAAAAGCTATGCCTGCAAACTCTGCCCTGAATTGATCTACTTTGGTAGGATGGTGTGGGTACGAAGTAAATGTGAAATAGATCGAAACAGAGAGTCGGGAAGACTCTCCGTAATGATCTTTAAATCGAGTAAACTACGTGTATGACAAAGTCTTAGCAAAACAGGACAAAATAATAATAACACACTTTTGCTTGAATGCCATTCAAGCGCTCTCCCAACTGAGCTAACCCTCTTTGTTAAGGTTAAAAATCAGCCTGCGACTTATGACTTCTTACATTTTTCGTAAACCTCTCCTTTGTGGCAACATTCTTTACCGTCGACCTTTTTACTCTTCAAGAAACCGACAGAGCAAGAGTCACACCACACTTTTCCACCGGCCAGCCCATTTCCACATGCCTTACACTCGCATGCAGCACAAACATGTTTGTTTGATTCGCCGCCTTGTACAATCTGATGTAACGGGTACCCTATAAAACTTAACCACTCTGGACTGAAAGTCCAGAGGTTAATAACACACGGACTGAAAGTCCGTTATTCCAACATAAAGCTCTCTGCATCTTCATTAGGACGTTCCCTATGATGCTCCAAATACTCCTGTATCAAATCGTCTGTTATATTTCCTGCACTCCAAGCCCCATAACCAATTCCCCACATATGCTTTCCCCAATATCTTTTACCCAACTCAGAAAACTCTTTTTGAAGTAACCGTGATGACCTACCTTTTAAGCCTTTTACAAGATCACTAATTGATTTTGATGGTGGATATTCAATATGCATATGTACATGATCTTTGCTTACAACTCCTTTGTGAATTCTCACATCTTCACTGTCACATACTTGAATCAGCAACTCCCTACATCTCTTCTGGATTTCACCTTTAAGCACATGATACCTATATTTTGTAATCCATACTAAATGTACTGTAAGTCGAGTAACTGTATGGTTTCCGTGTCTGTTTCTCATGAGGCAATTATACACTAATTCTAAAAGTACATAACAGCTAAAGCCTTGCACTGAAAGTGCATAGTTTTAACTAGCGTGCTGATACAATAAAAAGGAAAGCGATCACAACGACAAATGATTTGACAGAAAACCTCGTTGTAACATCCTTGAAAACATTATGAAAAGCAAACTAATCTATATGAAAGCTTATCCATCATCTTGTTTGATGTATGTCTGAGTTGTATAAAATCTAATAGAATACTCCAACGACAATGTTTATGGCACATATAATGTTACCAAAATCAAGATAAAAAAGCAGTGTGACGTCTCTAATCCACTACCTGATTACATTTGATATGTAAGATTTATATAGGTATTTGAAGAGAGGGTATCAAAAGTAGAGAATGCTTGTTTCTCATTATTTAATCCATGAATATTGTTTTGATCAGTGTATATTTACTTATCATGGAAATCAAGTATGCCAACTCGTCTGGCATTACTCACTTAAATAAATCTTACGTTCATTTAGATGCTGAGTCGGCCGGTTATTGTTGTTGATAATTGACTTAAACTTGTTGATCTGTCCAGGGGAGAGTTCGATCGGTACAGTCAATACGAACCAGGTTACTCCTTCGGTACATGGTGGCGTTGTGAAGGACCCTCGATAGCGATAGTAGGTATGGTTACGGGGAAGCAGATCTGTAGCATCTACGGTACGGGCAACCTGTACCTCTCTTTTCACGGGTGTGGGCAGGTTTTCCCATATTGATGTGAAGCTCCTGTTTTCGGCCCCCTGCTCGATCATAACGGCAACAACGGCGACGGTTCCATCTTTAGCCTTGTGTACGAGGTGCATTTCCATATCAGCATGCTTACCATTGATTGTATGCTCACTGGGAGCATGAAAGTGGAATTGCTTGAGTTCAAAAAGGTCTTCATTGACAAGAACATGACTACCCCCCTCCTCTTCTTCAATTGTATGTCCGTTATAAACAAGGTTGATCTTTACAGGCCGATAGTTAAACACAATATCTGGCAGCTCTTTCTCAATGGACTTGCTTATATCAATTGGTGACTGCAGTTTTCCCTGTTTTGCCAGAATGTAGTCAGGGCTCAGATCTCCCCAATGTTTCGGCCCGGTATCACCTTCATAACCCCATTCTGCCTTATGTGGCTTTTCCGTTTTATGGAAATAGTGATGTTCAGAATCCGTGATATTCTGGGAAGTCAAACCGTTTACAGAATGACTCTGCAACGGAGCTAAAGAGCGTTGTGTACACGCGACCGGCAGTATACTGATCACTATGACAGCGACTACCACAAGAAAATACTTTGAGAAATGTTGCATAGCTTTACTTAGATATAATTAACATCTTTATTGTTTATGCTTATTAACAAAATAGATTAGCAAGTTTACGTTCTTACAAAAAAAGCATGTAACATACATACTACTTAATTAGCTGCCAAAATCAAGCTTTATCAAGGCATGGCAAGGTAGGTCTGTAGTAGTGCCTACTCAATCAAGATGAAATATGATGGTAGAATAGAGGTCTGAATCACATATTCACCTGATCATGCTTGGTATACGAATGATTGATTTTTTGAAATAATGCGTGTTTTATATTCAAAAAAAAAAGCCTCTTTGATTCCCAATCAAAAATCAATAGGAAAATAACGAAAAATACTGTTGTAAAGCCAGCTGCAATAGGCAGAAAATCACAGGAATCACCAGAATTAAATGGAAAGTTGAAACTTATTGAAAATAAAGTGATAGTGTCATATCAGAAGCATTATCAGGCAATTACGGGAATTATTAAAATTACTATTTTCAGAATGCCATTCAAAATAATGGCTATTTTTATATTTCCCATAAGTACTTTATTTGATACCTGTTATGGCGCTATCACCTTGTGTTACACGTAGTTACCAAAAAATCCTAATTCCTGTGGAGTAACGTGGTTTACCGCCAATTACTGTTACGGTGACTGCGTATTGACTTCAGTAACTTGAAATGCTTTCCTTACAGTGACAATCAAAAAGCTTTATTAAGCCTATACCACCCTTCTGATGTACAATAAAAACTTCAAAATAATTTGTATTAATTACAAATTTCTTTTCAATGAAAATTATTTTCTTTTTTTACACATAATGTACGTGTAAATACATTACAATACACCGAGAATATATTTATGTTTTAGAGATAAGGACCATTATATCACCCTGTTTGTCATAAACATCTTCATCAGATGCGTTCCAGCTATTATCCTTATCTGTAACAACTGATTTATTGTAATATCCCTTATTTTGAATTTTTTCCATCTCCTGCAATTAAGGTATAATATTCATAATGCACCTCAAAAAATGGTGGCTTGACGGTTGTGGATTGTCTTAAAGACCGCCAATAAAACCTAATTAAAATTTACCATCCTCATACTCTTTTAAAACTAGGTGCATACGCTACATGGTATATACAATCATACTTCGAATGTGATAGACTATTACACGTTGCATTTATTTCTCCTCTCTGGTTTGTTCTAATTGTCAAACCAGTTGGAAGAATATTTTACTACTAAATACTTGAAGGTAAAACCAGTGGCTTACCCATCAATGAGTGGACCAAGCTTTCCAAAGCAATGTTCCATCCAAGATGACACTTGATGAAATGATTTATGTATGTGTATTTGCGCTGACCTTTCGAGCAATCTTTTCAAGAAGACATAGGATTAGGTATGGCAGATTATGAACATTACTCTTGACCAGTTTGGCATAGGCATATGATTTTTTATTACCATTATTTTTCCTTCGAATACGGGAGTTTTTAAAAAAAAACTCCAGCTCTATAGAGATTTATTTTATAATGTTAACATCACATGGGTAATAATATGTCCAGGCCTATTGTTTTTATGTTTTCAGGACAGGGTTCCCAGTATTATCAGATGGGGAAGAACCTGTTCGATAATTGCCCTGCTTTCAAAAGATGGATGCTGAGATTGGATGGTATTGCAAATAAGATTTTGGGCAATTCCGTAATCGAATATGTGTATGATGAAAGTAAAAATAAACAGGAGCAATTTGACCGTTTGCTGTATAGCAATCCGGCAATTTTCATGGTAGAATTTTCACTAGCACAAGTTTTACAGGAAAAAGGTATTAAGCCGGACTATGTATTAGGTGCCAGCCTCGGTGAGTATGCTTCAGGAGCTATTGCCGGTATTCTGAAATATGAGGAAGCCTTAGAGGTACTTATTAAGCAAGCGGAGATCTTTGAGGAGACTTGCCAGAAAGGTGGAATGCTGGCTATTTTGCATAACGCGGAACTTTACGAGAACATTCCTGCCATATGCAACAATAGTGAATTGGTTGCAATTAATTTTCATTCTCATTTTGTAGTTTCAGGTAAAAACGAAAACCTGAAACTGATTCAAGATTATTTAGATAAAAGAAGTATCAGTTATCTATTATTGCCGGTATCGTTTGCATTCCATTCGTCATTAATTGACCCATGTAAATCAACATGTTTACCGTTTCTAAAGCAATGGCGATTCTCCCCCCCTCGCGTCCCATTCATTTCCTGTTCACGAGCCGGTATTCTTGCAGAGCCGGGTTATGATTATTTTTGGGAGGTTTTGAGAAAGCCTATAGAATTTCAAAAAGCAATCCTGGCATTAGAGAAAGAACAGGAATATATTTATCTAGATCTAGGGCCATCAGGCACACTTGACACTTTTGTAAAATATATTTTATTCAATGATTCCGGATCTGAAAGTTTTTCAGTCCTGAACCCCTTTGGACAGGATTTAAGGAATTTAGAAAAAATCGAATCATTTTTTAAAGGTAAGAATTTATCTAATAGAACAAGTGAGGAGGAGAAGATGATTGCATATGTTTTTCCGGGTCAGGGATCACAAAAAAAAGGGATGGGTGGCACTCTTTTTGACGAATTCAAATCACAAACAGACAGGGCTGATGAAATTCTGGGTTATTCCATCAAGGAATTATGTCTGGATGATCCTAATTCACAATTAGGACTGACTCAATATACACAGCCGGCATTATATGTGGTCAGTGCGTTTACCTATTTAAAGAAATTGAATGAAACAAAACAGAAGCTGGATTTTGTAGCTGGGCATAGTTTAGGCGAATATAATGCGTTATTTGCAGCAGGTGCATTTGATTTCGAAACGGGTTTAAGACTGGTAAAAAAAAGGGGTGAGTTGATGAGCCGGGCAACCGGTGGAGGAATGGCTGCAGTGATCGGTTTGAGCGAGGAAGAGATTGTTGAAATTCTTGAGAAGAATGATTTAAACGGTATTGTTATAGCAAATTTCAACACGCCGTCTCAAATAGTAATTTCCGGACCAAAAGAGGAAATCAGCAGATCTACGCCCATTTTTGAAGCTTCCAACGCAAGAATGTTTATTCCCTTAAAGGTAAGTGCCGCCTTTCACTCTCCATATATGAGTGAAGCACAGAAGGAGTTTTCTACCTTTCTGGAAGGTTTCGAATTTATCGATTTAGACATACCCGTAATCTCAAATGTACATGCAAGACCCTATAAGCAGTCTGAAGTAAAGGAGAATTTAAGAGAGCAGATCACCCATTCGGTAAGATGGAGTGAAAGTATTAGATATTTAATGGGAAAAGGGCAAATGAAATTTGAAGAGATCGGCCCGGGAAACGTTTTAAAAGGTTTAATCCGTAACATACAGAAAGAGGCGCAACCACTCGTTGTTCAGGACGAAGAAGAAGTAATAGGAGATTTAATTGAACAGGAGGATACCAATACCAGAAAAGAAACTACTGGTGAGAAAACGGTCCCTTTAGTTGGCACTGAAGTGGAGAACGGCAATGAGAATGGACAGAAGACTGTTGTAGAAGAAGCCGTTGGTATTACTGCAGAATCGCTTGGGAATGGAGAGTATAAGAAGGAACTTAATCTGAAGTATGCGTATGCGACAGGCGGAATGTATATGGGTATATCTTCAAGAGAAATGGTAACAAGAATGGGTAAGGCAGGCATGATTGGCTACCTGGGAACAGGTGGTATGGACCTGGAGAAGATTGAAGAGGATATCCAATATATTCAAAAAGAGCTTAATAACGGACAAGCTTATGGCATGAATTTGTTACACAGTCCCTTAGAAGATGATACTGTTGATTTATATTTAAACCATCGTGTGAGAAATATTGAGGCTGCGGCATATTTACAGGTAACGTCTCCTGTTGCACGATATAGGCTGAAAGGCTTAAGTCGCCAAGCTAATGGTACCATCTCTATTAAAAACAAGGTGATGGCAAAGGTATCAAGACCGGAAGTGGCTGAAGCGTTTTTAAGTCCGGTCCCTGAACGGATAGTGAATTATTTGTTGGAAGATAATAAAATTACAAAGGAAGAAGCAGACCTGTCAAAAGAAGTACCAACGGCTGATTATTTATGCGTAGAGGCTGATTCCGGTGGACATACCGACCAGGGTGTCGCTTACGTCTTGATGCCCGCAATGTTACAGTTGCGCAATGAGATGGTAAAAAAATATGGATATGCGAGGAATATTATGTTAGGTGCCGCAGGAGGCATCGGAACACCGGAAGCGGCAGCGGCAGCATTCATTCTGGGGGCGGATTTTATTTTAACCGGTTCTATTAATCAATGTTCCGTTGAAGCAAGCACCAGTGACGCAGTAAAAGATTTATTGGAACAAATTAATGTACAGGACACCGCATACGCACCCGCAGGCGATATGTTTGAAATGGGAGCAAAGGTACAGGTTGCCAGGAAGGGATTATTTTTTCACGTAAGAGCAAATAAGCTTTATACCCTATATCAACAATATAATTCATTGGACGAAATTGATGAGAAGACAAAAAAGCAAATTCAGGAAAAATATTTTAAGCGTAGTTTTAAAGAGGTGTATGATGATTGCAGAAGATTTTACACACCAGGTGAAATTGAGAGGGCAGATAGTAATCCGAAGAATATGATGGCATTGATTTTTAAGTGGTATTTTGGGCATTCAACGCGCTTGGCCTTAAGAGGAAGTGAAGAGCAAAAGGTAGATTACCAGATACAATGTGGGCCCGCGTTGGGCGCTTTTAATCAATGGGTAAAAGGAACACACCTGGAGAGTTGGAAGAATCGGCATGTTGATGAAATTGCGGAAAAGTTGATGAAAGAGGCAGCTAAGCTGCTAAATAATAGATTTAACAGTTATAAATGTTAATGTTTTTACAATGAAATCACCTGAGACCTTAACGGTACTCAGTTCCTTTTTTTAAAATAATAGTGGAATTAATTCCTCCAAAGCCAAATGAATTACTCATGGCTATTTGAATATCCGCCTGGACAGAAGCTGGGCCAACCCACCGGCATTGACTATCAATGGGATTTTCCAGATTGACATTGGGATGCACAAACCCTTCCTTCATCTGAATAATAGTGGCAATACATTCCACCACTCCCGCAGAACACAAGCAGTGGCCGGTCAGACCTTTGGTTGCGTTTATCCATACGTGCGGCAGTATGTCTTTAAAGACACGTCGGACTGCCCGCATCTCTGTTTCATCCCCTAATGGTGAAGATGTCCCATGGGTATTCAAATAATCCACTTGGTCCGCACTGACTTTAGACATACTTAAGGCTGATTCCATTGCCCTCACTTCTCCATCCTCACTGGGATCCGGCAATCGATTTCCATCAAGGACCAATGAGCCTCCTAAAATCTCAGCCAGACTACTGACACCTCGTTTTTTTGAAGATTCTAATGATTCCAGGATAAGACACCCACCGGCCTGCCCATAGATAAATCCTTCATGCCTCTTATCAAAGGGACGGCAAGCCTTCCCCGGTTCATTACAAAAATGTTTTCCTCCCATTGCACCCAGATTGTAAAATGCCTGTAACTCCAGGGGGGACAAATCGGTTAATCCACCCACCACCATACAGGCATCAACTACACCCCATTGAATGAGTTGATAAGCCTTGTAAATACCCGCATTACCACTGGCAGAGGCGCCTCCCAGGGTAAATCCCTCTCCACGAATCTCGAAAATTTCACTCAATGTCCCCAGATGATCGGTATCCATATAATGAAGGGCATATCTTGGATTCAGATATTCCGGGGATTGATTTATTTTTTGATAGAAGTCAAAGGGATACTGCTGGTTGAGGTTATTACCCGCAATAACAAGGCCAAAACGATAAGGGGAAATATTTCCCTGGTGCAGTCGTGCTCCCTGCCACGCTTCTAAAGCTGACAAGACAGAGGTCTGCACGGTAAGCGGTGACCGGTGGGCACACTGTTCTGCTCTTTGTAGTATACCTTCACCATATTGAGAATCCCATGGTGAATACTGCAAAAGCCCCGATTTAAAGGAAAAATCTCGGATCTCCGCCCCGATTTTTACCGTTATGGACGAAGCGGATGATTTTTCCAACCAACCGATACCACTTTCCCCATTTTTTAAGGCGGATGTAAATTCATTAATGTTTTGCCCGATTGGGCCCACCAGACCCATTCCGGTAATCACAACCGGTTTTTCCATGTTCCCTCTCTATCAGCCGTTTACTTTTTCCTGCAGCAGGTTGACTAACCCTTTAATATCATTAACATCCGCAAATTCGTTGGGTGGAATTTTAACATTCAAACTCTCCATAGACAGGGTCACAATTTCCATTCGATCGATGGAATTGGCGCCTAAATCCTTTAGACTGCTTTCAATTACAATCTCTTTCCCAGCTAAAAAAGGTAAAATATCATAAATGTTCTTTTTAACAACCTGGAATACCTCTTCTAAAGTCATCTGTTTTTTCTCCGTTTATTATTCCCTTATTACTTGTTAGACAATTCCATCATTCTATCTTTAATTTCCGATTGATGAAAGGTCTTTTCATGCATAAGGGTCCGTGAAAATCAATTTTTACATTAATGTGGTACAAGGATTTATGTAACCCCTTCAGGGTAAAATTGATATTTTATCCAGCAACCCAGGGTTGCACTACGCTTACCCTGGGCTAGGGTATATAACCCCGTTGGGGTAAAAATTTCCTGCACTGAAGGGTTAAACATGCCAGCCCGGGGTTGCAGAGTTACCCCGGGTACTGACTCTAACAGTTGTAATACCCTGAAGGGGTTACATAAAGCACGCTGAATAGGTACCAATAGCTAATCATTGAAGGCCTGATGTACTATCAATAAACCACTGATTGCTGGCCATGGGGATCTGACAGACGGAAGTTCCCCTGGAGAAGTCTAACGCATACAATTGAATGGCATGGAGATTGTGGTTCAAGTGGGTGCAGTAATATAATATTTTGTCACGGTGACTTCGAACAACCATCCATAGAGTCGGGTTATATGTGTTTCTAGGATCTGCAGGCTTCCCATTTGGGCCGTAATACGTTAAAACCTCCTGTTCGCAGACTGCCACTCTCCCTAATACCTGTAGTGCGTATTGCACCCCATTTTGATTGTCATATGTTGTTGGTACACACTGTCTCAATTTAGCCGTACGGGTGAATCGTGATGGTGAAGAACTGTCTCCGGGCAATCCGGACATACCGGATGATAATACCTCAAATTGATACCCATTATTTCCGGGTGTAGTAATATTGTATCTGCCTTTATCTTCGGTCAGCTGAATATATTTGTCGCTGTTATTATCTGCGCGTGTCAGGGAATTATAAGAATAGTAAAAGTTTGTCGCATGTACATCAAAAGTTGGTCCATTAGCTAATGCCCCAATAGTATTGTTATAGTACACCTTATGTCCCTTAACAAACTCCAATACCAGGCTCTTGCCACTGCTATCATGGACAGAAAGATGACTTGGCAGGAGGTATTCCAATTTTCCCGGAAACCAGACCGTTAGCTTATCCAGCTTCTCCTGAACGTCATCAATAGTTGCGCATGTACCCAAAACATAACTCACGATAAATTCAATACTCAAACATTGAGAAGGACTACCAGGCTGTTCATAGTCAGAATATGACAGCCAGAGAGCGGCGGCAGAGAGCCCTTCCGTATTCAAGCCATCGCTGAAGATCATCTTCGTTGGACCAGTGTCTTCTGCCATAGTACCGGGTCGCATCCAGACACCTATAAACCCATATTGATTCTCCCAACGATGCCCTTTTCCTATTTCAATTCCTCCCTTACCACCAGGTGCACCACCGGTAAAGGTTATACCTGCGGGTACCTTTACCAGATCGGTAATATAGGGACTTTCAGGTGATTCTGAGAAGTCCATTGTCCTTCCGGAAATAATAGTTTGATTGTCCTTATCAGATGGCAAAATAAAATCGGTACACATGTTTGTTACCTCCATAAATATTGATTGCTTCAATTCCAACGTTAATCAAAAATATCTCCTCTAAATACGTACGAGTGTCTCCCTGAGTTACCACTGAAAAAGCTCCCTATCGTTTTTACCAGAGTCGCCTACAGACGAGTTACTCGCCCTGAATTGGCGCAACATCAATTTGAATCATTTTTTGTAAGGTATGGGTAAAGAGGACCAAATCATCTTTCATCCTCTCAATCTCAATCCTCTCGTTTTTCTTATGAACAAAGTCTTTTTCACCGGCAAAAATATCCACAGGACCAAAATTAGTAAAATTTTTAACAAGCTTCAAGTAACTACTCGATCCTATTACTAAATATTTGGGACTATCGCCAGTAACTTCTTTGTAAGAACTTCCTACTAATTGTATTAAAGGCGAATCCAAATCATGGACAAATGACTCATAGTGTGATCCTATTCCCTCCTGGTAATTGGCCTGACCTTGAAATTGTGCCACCGTTTCCTTGGATTTTTCAAGGATTTCCAGGTTGGTGTTTTTAAATCCCGTACGAAAATCAGCTGATAACACTAATCTATTTTTTTCCGAATCAACTTTTACCAGACCCAGATTCATTGAGGTTCCATAATATTGCACATATATATCAATCGGCGGATCTTTGATGAATTGAATATCCGGCAGATTCTCATCTCTATAACGAATTCCTAATCCATTCCCATAGTCGTTAAGTCCAATTTTAGATGTAGTAAAATCAAAGGCCCGTTTATAGGCATTGTTAGAAATTTCCGTCATTCTGTTTCCAACAAAAGCGACCTCCACAATGGCATTTCTACCGAACCATGGAACACTGCTATGGGCCGCTACACCTTTGGAATAAAAAACCAGGTCCCCCTGCTCCGGAATTTCTTCATCCGGATATTCACGAACGAATGATTTATAATCGGTAACATGAATATCCGGTTTATAGCAAATATTGACACCACCGGCAAGGCCATAGATAGTTCTTGAAGACCCTTTTGCCAACTCTTCTGTGACCTCTTTTATCAACGATTCAAGCTCTTTACAGGTGGCTTCCACATTATTACTTTTGACTACCACATACGATAAATCAGGTACAGAGTTAACGACTAAACCACCTTTCCAATAAACAATCTTATCCCGCTTTGAAGCTTCAGGAGTCAACCCTTCAAATGTATAATCTATATCCGCAATACCTTTTTCTCCATGAATGAGATAAACCCCATCCGGCACTAATCCAAAAGTTGGTTGAGGTGTGGTCCTAAAGTATTCTGTTAAGCTTTCAAAACTTTTCTCTTCTTTGGTCCCCAGAATGATTCTGAGTTGACGTTGAAAGGGAAATTTACGATCAATTAAGATTTTCCCCGCCCATAAAGTTAAGGCAAGCGGCCCTTTATTATCCTGGGAGCCGCGTCCCCATATATTCCCATCAATCTCTTCTCCTGAAAAAGGAGGATTATCCCACTCTTTAGAATCAGCAGGGACCACGTCCAGATGAATCAAAACACCAACCGACTCTCCTCCTTTTTTACCATACTCTAAAACACCTACTAAGCCATTTGCAGCCAATTTTGTTTCATAGCCCATCTTTTCCGCTGTTTGAAAAACATACTCCATCAAATCCTTTGTCGCCGGTTTCAATTCATAACCGTAATCTTCCACTGATTTATAAGTGATAGTCTTTGATAAAAAATCCAACATTTCTTTCTTTTCAATTTCAGCACTTTTTTTAATTTCCTCTATCGGGATGAGAGCGACAACTGATTGTGACGATTTATCTACGTTGGTAACGGAAGCGCATCCAATTGCATAAATGCTAAGAAAATACGTCAAATAAAAGTAAACTCTTTTCATAAATCTTTCCTTTCTATCGTTAATAACCCCACACACTAAACACTCTGCAGAAAAGAGTGTGACGGCTTGCCCTTCTCTCTCATTCAATGGCATTGCCCTATAAGAGGCATCATCTAAATTCCTCAGTCGCCAACTTCACATTTAGCATTCGAAAAGCAGGTTTCCATGCCAATATTATTCAAGGAAATTGTCTTTATGTAAGAAATTTCCGCAATCCATCTGCCAGTATCTTCACCTGAGGTTCCCTGAGGATAGTGTAATGGTTTGCAGAAATATTTCGTATGAACAGTCCGTCCTCAGCAAGTTTTTCCCAACCCATTGTCGGATCGTGAGAGTCTGCTTCATCTGCGTCCCCTTCAGCATTGAAAAGGACGATCTTACCTTTATAGGGTTTTGGTTTATAGTTATTCATTGCATGGGTATTGGCCATATATACGCCAAACAATTTTCGTATCTGTTTTGTCCCCATACGATCTAGAATCGGGTCCTCACTCTTTTTTGCATGCTCCAGTATACTTTCGAAATAGATCTCCGAATAGTTTGAATGTCCGTTTGGCTGCGCCTGGATTTCAGGAATCATGCCGCCAAACAGGTCTCTGGCAAAGGAGTTGATCATCAGGTATTCCTGTCCATACTTTCCAAGATTGTGTTCCTTATTATAGTAGTCCTCAATTAATTTCAGCGCTGATGGCGTATAACTCTCTATCAGCGCAATCAAGCTAATTTCTTCTCCGGTTTGTTGTAATTGCTGTGCCATTTCGTAGGCTATAATGCCTCCCATAGACCAGCCCCCAAGGCAATAGGGCCCCTGACGCTGAATTGTCCGTATAGCCTCTATGTAGAGGGATGCCATCTTTTCAATACTCTCCGGATGAACGCCTCCATTCAGTCCGGGTGATTGTAAGCCGTAAAAGGGATGGTGGTTTCCAAGTTGACGAGTCAATTCCATATATGACAACACATTTCCTCCTACCGGATGTACGCAGAAAAATGGTGTCCGATCTCCTTTCGGCTGTATGGATATCAAAGGACCCCGGTGTTCGTTCTCTGTCGGCAGTTGTAGCATGCTTGCCTGTTCCTTAACGGTAGGGGTTTGAATGAGAGTGGAGATAGGTAGATCTCTGCCAAATTTATTATGAATTTCTGCCATGAGACGGACAGATAAAAGCGAGTGACCGCCAAGATCAAAAAAGTTATCCAGGACCCCAATCTGTTCAACACCCAGTATTTCTTCCCAAATATCCGCTAACTGCCTCTCTGTCTCGGTTACCGGAGCAATATATTTTTTACTGCCAGCCAAATCAATATCATGTAGTGCCAATGCTCTGCGGTCTGTTTTTCCATTTGGCGTGAGCGGAATCTCATCTAATGACACAAAAGCGGAGGGAATCATATAATCGGGCAATTTTGCCTTAAGCGCATTTTTTAATTTTTCGATATCGACAGAACTACCCGGATTGACAGGAACAAAGTAGGCGACTAATTGAACGCTTTCATTGATGGTCTTGGCAAGTACCAGGGTATTTCCTATATTTTCCTGTTCATTTAATACCGATTCAATTTCTCCGCACTCGATGCGAAATCCCCTGACCTTGACTTGATGGTCAATACGTCCTAAAAACTCAATATTGCCATCGGCTAACCAACGGGCCAGATCACCTGTTTTATACATTCTGGTACCAGGATTAAAGTGATTATCGATGAATTTCTCCCGAGTGAGTTCCGGTCGGTTTAGATAACCGAGAGCAACACCTGTTCCGCTTATGTAAAGTTCTCCGCGAACACCCACAGGAACAGGATTTCTATATCCATCCAGAATATACACGCTTTCATTATCCAATGGGCGGCCTATGGGAATATTTTGAGAAGGCATGGGAATCTGGGTGTCTGCTGTTATTTCAAATACCGTACTGGTTATGGTGGTCTCGGTAGGGCCATAAGCATTGATAAGACGGGTAGAATTCATTGGACTGCTCCGCCAGAGATCAACTGTCTCAGGTGAGAGGGCTTCTCCTCCGACAATTACCAATCTGAGTTGTTCCTGAAGGTTTAATTCCGATGCATGAGACCAATCAAGAAGTAGCTCGCGTAAATAAGCCGGTGGAACGTCGGCAACGGTTATTTCATTGTCTCTGACTTTTTTCTGGAATTCTCCAGGAGACCATACCTCTTTATCTCTCAGAATCGACGTCGCTCCTTTTATAAGTCCGGGTAGAATCTGCTCCAATGACGCGTCAACATTGAGTGAAGCAAACTGCAGTATATGATCGTCAGGTGTAAGGTTGTAATAATTCTGGGTGACCTGACAGTGATTGACAAGAGAGTCGTGAGATATAAGGACTCCCTTTGGCCTGCCTATAGAACCGGATGTGTAGATAACGTAAGCCAAATTCCCGGATTGAACTTCATTTACTAATCTACCCTTTATTTTCATTATTTCATCCCATTGTTTGTCTATTACACACACTGCGCAATTATTTCCGGAGACGAATGCAGAGACTTTTTCCGTCAGTTCTTCCCGGGTTATCAGTATCTTCACCCGGCTGTCTTTCAACATATACCTTAATCGGTCTTCAGGATAGTCAGGATCAAGTGGCACAAAGGCCCCACCCGCTTTGAGGATACCCATAATCCCCACGATCATCTCTAAGGACCGTTCCACGCAAATGGCAACCAATGTGTCTGGTTTGACCCCCAGAGATTGCAGGTATTTTGCCAATTGAGTACTTTTTTGATTGAGTTCCCTATAAGTTAACTGTTTGCCCTCAAATACCACAGCTACAGCATCGGGTGTATTACTAGCCTGATTTTCAAAGAGTTGATGAATGTGCTTGTCTTCAGGGTAATTCGCTTTTGTATTGTTCCACTCTATAAGGTGGTTGTCTCTCTCTTTTTTACTTAATAAATCGTATTGCCCTATTTCCTGATCAGGATTTTGGACAATCTCTTGTGCTAGTTTAATGAAATGTTCTATAAAACGAATGATCGTTTCTTCATTAAAAAGATCCAGGTTATAAGATAAATGGATAGACAAATCATGTTCTCCTTCAGCCATCTCCATGCTTAGATCAAAATCACCTTCTTGTTGGAGGTCCGGTATAATGGAAATACCAGGATTTTTTCCCGTAAGTTCTTTTTGTGCCTGTATTGAGTAAAAGTTCTGTAACACAAAAATAGTTTGAAAAACAGGAGAATGTGTTGGGTCAGGCTTTAAGTTTAATTGCGTTACCAGTTTGGGAAAAGGATACACCGCGTGGCCCAGACCATAGGCAACCGTCCGTTTTAACTGATCAAGATAATATGAAAAGGAGTGATTCTCATTTATCGTACTACGCATGGCAACCATATTGATAAAATATCCGACTACCAATTCAAAACGCTTTTCAGGTCTCCCTAACGTTGGGACCCCAACAATTATGTCCCCTTGATTTGTATATCGGCATAGCAATGCCTTATAAACACCCAATAGCAAAACAAACAAACTTACTCCTTGCTCTTTGGCCAGATGGCGTAGTTGTCCTGTTAATTCGGTAGAAAGCCTGACGGAACAGGTTGCACCGGTATAGGTTTGCCTGGCCGGTCTTGTTTTATCTATAGGTAGCTCTAAAAGAGGCAATTCACCTGCTAATTGCTCTTTCCAATAGGCCAGGTGTTTTTCACCTTTTTCACTCACAAGGAGCTCTTGCTCCCAATCAACAAAATCAAAATAGGATGGCGTCTTCCCTGTTTTCAGGACTGGCCGTTGTCCTTGGGAATATGTTTTATAGGCAGATAGTAAATCATTGATTAAAATAAGTATAGAGGTCCCATCAAAGATAATGTGATGAATGGTAACTAACAAAATATGTTCATCAGATGATAGCGAAAAAAGATGTGCCCTCATGAGCGGACCACCGTCTAATTTAAAAGGCTGTTTAAAGGTGGTTTTTAGTAGTTCCGACAACTCCTCTTCAGATAGAGAGTGAATGGACTTTTGACTAAAGCTAAGGGCTCTTTCTTTATTTATATACTGTAGGGGACTACCATCTCCATCTGTAGTAATAACGGTTTGAAGGATTGGATGCTTTTTGAGCATAAATTCGAATGCCTGTTTTAGAAATTCCATCTGAATTTTATCATGAATCTTAAAGGCAATGGGAACATTATAGGCACTCATATTCGGTTCAAGTTCCTGCAATAACCATAGTCCTTTTTGCCCCTCGGATAAGCTTTTTTTATGTATAATCTGAGATTTTATCTTATACCGTTTTGCCTGGTTTTTCAGTCTTTCAATACTGTCATGCATCCTGGAAAGAATCTCATTTACTTTCTGTTCCGGGTTATGGATCATCTCCTCTACGATCTGGACTATCAGGGTAGACAATTGTTGGATCTCTAACTTATCAAACAAGTGTTTTCGATAAGTGGTAATGAAGTGGATGGATTGGTCCACCTTTAAAATTTGATAAAATAATGTTGCAACGGCCTTACCTTCAACGAGAGATTGCTTTTTCTGAGACAGGACATCGACAAAGAGAGAATGTCCATATCCTTTAGAAGAATCCAGGGTACCCGTATCAATATCAGCGCTGTCTATTATCACATCTCCTAATTGCTGATAATAGCCCTCATAGTTGTCCAGGCCTGTTAAGGTCAATAATTCTGAAAAATCTATCTTGGCAAAGCGTAAACTATTCAGGCTTTTTTGTTTGACCTCCCGCAATACGTGTATGACGCTCGATTCGGGATCCACATCAAATGGGATAAAAAGAATATTGGTAAACTCTCCCAGGGTATTCATCAAGGATACCCTGTCCCGTTGGTTATTGACAAATTGGACGATGGCCCTGGCATTGCCCATACCATGTATCAGCAGCATAGTAACTGCCGTTGTAAACAGTTGAGTATAGGTGATTTCATGATCCTGGCTGAAGCGTTTAATATCATTGCTAAGGGTAGTAGACAAGGAAATTACATTCCCATCAGCCACGTGCAAGAGTCCCTCTTCAACTTCCTGTGGATCCCGTGCATAAGGGAGCTGGATAGGCAATACGCCATCGTGCAGCTGGTCTGTCCAATATTGGATGGTTTTACTGCTTCGATATATGCCTGCATCAAATTGGCAGAGGGAATACTGCCAATACTGCTCAGTTACCGGTTTCAAAACAGTTTTTTGTTGTTTTAATAACGATTGATAGTAACTCATTAGTTCTGAAAACAGCATGGTAATAGTAAATGCATCAGCGAGGCTGTGATGTGTTACAAACCCTAAATAACAGGCGTTATTAGTCTGGCAGATCCAGGCCTGGAGAAGTGGAGCATTGTCGAGTCTTAATAAACGATTTCGTTCGGTTGCGATAAATTTTTGAAAATCAGGAAGCCCGGGCAGATCCAGAATCTGAAATTCTAGTTTGGCATCCGTCACAATAATTTGTGCCCAGGTAGTCCCTAGTGATAAGTAATACGTTCTCAGTAAATCATGATTCTCAATGACATGAGCCATGGCCTTGTTTAATAAAGGAATATCTAAAGGACTTATTGAAGACTCATAGACGTGTTGGATATTCCATGCCGATTGTCTCGTTACTTCAGAATGATAAAGATTACGCTCCTGTTCCTGAGAAACCGGTGCAATCAACATTCCGGTAGGAAGTTGAGCGAGGAGATCGTGACGCTGTTCCGGGGAAAGGGAATCCAGGACAGACTGGATATCGATAGATCTATGGGATAAGAAGTAACATTTATCGCCTTCATGAAAAATAGCTATCCCCTTTTTAGTCAGATTAACCAAACTTTGTCTGCATGACTCCATTGACATTTCCCGAGTCACGATGTTTTCTCCACCCAGGCTAGTGATGTGCAGTGCATTGGGCAATTGAGATAATCGATTAGAGGACCAACCCGCCTGTCCGGAAAATACTTCTGAAGAAATAGTCTCTATCGCCTCTTCCGGACCCTTCTTATTTTGAATATTTTCTTTCTCTATTAAAGCGACCAAACGCCTTATAGTATTATGATCCAAAAGATCTACCAATTGTATTTCCAGGGAAAATTCGTCGTTCACTGCGGCAAGCAATCGCATGCTCATGAGCGAATCTAAACCTAATTGGCTAAAATTGGCATCCACATCCACTTCATCGATTTTATAACTCGTAATCTCCGCAACTTGTTCTTGAATAGTTGCGAGTAATGAGGATGATGTCCTTGATTCTTCTTTATGAGATGAACTTACCTCATCAGGGGAACCTATCCAACATTTTCTTGTTTCAAAAGGATAGGCAGGCAATGACAACGGAAACTTTTCCGCTTCTGAAAAACAGTCAGATAGATCAAGGAGAACCCCTTGAACGTATAGATCAGCCATTACCAATAGGTCCTCTTTCTCAGGCTTCTTCGCGTTGGCAATAGTTTTGGCCGTCATACGTCCTAATGCGTAGAGTGAGGGACCGATATCCTTCCGAGCCGTTCCTGTAAAGGCATCATCAGGTCTCTCCTCGTTAATGAGTGTCAATAATCGGGCATGTAATTCATCTTGATTTGAAACAACCAGGGCGCTACGCTCCGAGAAATGACTTCTTCTCAACAAGAGATTTGCGGAAAGCTGGGATAAGTTTGGATATTCCTGGTCATCCTGCCTTTCCAAAAATTCTTTAAGTTCTATACACCGCTGCTTCAACGCTGTTTTTGTTTTACCTGACAGGACGATTAACACAGGTCTGCCGGATTCTGAATAATGCCATGCCGACTGTGTTGCAGATACCGGAGCTTCTGTTATAACCAAATGGACATTTGTACCGGTTGCCCCAAAGGAACTCACGGCAGCCCTGCGGATTTGATTGGTCTCGGCATTCCAGGAGAGTCCATGGTTGTTAATAAAAAACGGGCTATTATCCAGATCCAAGGAAGGATTTAGTGTTTCCACATTTAACGTTGCGGGAATCTCACCATGACGCAATGCCAGAAGGACCTTCATAACATGGTTCATACCGGAATTTTGAAAGGAGTGGCCTATATTATTTTCAACACTACCCAAAGCACAAAAATTCCGCTTTTCAGTCATCTTTTGAAATGCCTCGGTCAAGGCCTGAACTTCCATAGTATCTCCTAATGGAGTACCCGTTGCATTGGCTTCCACCATACTTATCGTTTCCGGATTGATTTGAAATCGACGATAGACGTCTGAAAACAACGCAGCCTCAGCCATAACGCTGGGAGCGGCCATTCCATTGGTTTTGCCGTTATGATTGTTCCCCCACCCTTCAATCACGCCATGAATACGGTCTCCATCGGCCAAGGCTTTGGCCAGGGGTTTTAAAACCAATACACCTACCGCTTCACCGGGCATCATACCATTCGCCCGTGCGCTAAAGGCACGACTCTGTCCATCCTGAGAAAACAGACCGGTTTGACACCCGGTAATTATCAAATTTGGCGTGGAATATATCAATACACCTCCCGCAATAGCGACTTTACATTTATTCAATATTAAGTGATCACAAGCCTGAGAGACGGCCAGCAAAGAAGAGGCACAACCCACGTCCACAGATAGGCATGGTCCTGTTAAATTTAAGCTGTAAGAGACTCGTCCCGGAATATTGGAAACTGTCACGTGAGGAGACATACCTGAGATTTCTTTAATCGACAGAGTATAATCCCCTCCACCACCACAAAATACACCCCATGGTTTTCCTGATAAGCTAGTCGGGTCAATTCCTGCATCCTCAATCGCTTTCCAGGATTCCTGAAGAAAAAACCGCTCAGAAGGGTCCATCATCTCAGCTTCTTTAGGAGTAATCTGGAAAAAGAGTGGATCAAATCTATCAATATCTTCCAGGAAGCCCCCATGACGGATATATGTTTTATTGGGCCTTTGATCTTTATCGTAGATATTACCCAGGTCCCAGTCTCGATTCTGAGGGAACTCCGTGAAGACGGATTGTCCATTTTTCAACAATCCCCAAAAATCATCTAGCGTTTTAGCACCGGGAAATTGTCCGGACATTCCCACAATAGCTATTTTGTTTTCTATTTCGGAACTATGAGAAATTTGCCTGTTTTGTTCTATTCCAACAAGAGCGGTTGGTAGTGGTTGCAACAACGAGTCCATGCTTCTGGCAATGAGATCACACATCTGTTGTATTGTGGTTTGAGTATTGAGCAAATCAAAGTGATTTTCACCATCGACTACCTTTGTCTCCAATTGAGGCAAAACTTTTTTCCAGCACTCAAAAAAAGAGGACATGGAACCTTTTGCTTGTTGTACATTGATTAAATAATCAGGATTATATACCTCTTCGGAAACAGCTTTGGCTGTTCGGGTACGCAGTAAAATGGCAGTTAAATCCTCCTGCCTGGGAAAGTGAGTGGCACGGTAACGACTTAAACCACGTAAATTAGCCAAATGAATTTGTGACATGGATTCTAAACGTTGAATCAGTACGTCCCTGGATTGTTTGACACCTCGTTGTCCAATGAGGTCCACTAAACTCTCCACAAGCCTCTCTTCAGCCACATCTTTTACCTCGCCATAGGTTATCTCCAGTTTAGACCACTGAATTACCCCCTCCTCTTTTCTCTGGCGAAAGTCAGGATCCATATGGAGCATCGTAATCATTAAAAAATTTGCGTTCATAATCCAATTATGAATATCATCAGAATCCCATAAACCCGCGTCCTCACCATTCTCAATAAGGGGAGATTCTATAAGGAACAAGGTCTTGACAATCTTATTTTTGGACTGGAGACATCGGGCACTTTCATAAGCAACAGTTCCACCCATAGAGGCACCAAGGAGGTGATATGGACCCTCCGGATCTATGGATATCATTATCTCCGCGTTATACTCCCCCATCGCTTCTATTGAAGCCAAAGGACTTTTATTGGTCAAAAATCCTTTGGATTTAATCCCAATCACCCTGAAACGACCCTGTGCTGCCTCTGCCATTTTCGTATAGATACCTACATCCCCTGACATGGGATGGATACAGAAGAGAAGAGGGCCTTTACCCTCTATTTGTAAAGGGACCACTTCCTCATAATCTTTCATAATTCGTCCCAGATGGTCCTTGAATAGAAGGAGACCCCCCTCTATAAGGGCATCCTGGCAAGCTTGCCGTTGGACCTTTTGGGAAGGCAGTTGCGCGATATATTCCGCTAAGGCACCTATCGTCGGATAGTCGAAAACTAAAGTCTCACGAAGGGACAGATTGAGTTTTTGGGATAGTTTTTGAATAAAACGTACTACACTAATAGAATCTAATCCGATATCCAGAAATGAAGCTTCTTCATCCAATTCATCTTCTTCATGCATGAACAAAATATCCTTAATCACAGCTACCAGATTTGCCTGGATTTCATCCAAAGATTGAAGGTCTCTTTCCTGCCATAAACTCTCTTCCGGTTCCTTGATATCCAAAGAGTGAAGAGTACTTTGAACATCCGGCTGAGACCCCGGAATTATTGCTTTTTGATCTTCATACCAAAAAGAGCGAGATTCAAAAGGATAGGTCGGTAAGTTGCACCGTGTTACCTGTCCGTCATACAAATCATTCCATACAATATCGTCGTACCCCTTCAACCAAAAGTAAGCCAGGGATTCCAGATCACGCTTTGACAAAGCGCGGCATACACGATCTTCAATTTCCTGCAAAGGCAGATACTCTCTCATGGTCTTGAATTGCCTTGCATCTCCTGTTTTGACGGGACCACTTGATTGATTCTGTAAATAAGCTTCCAAATAGACCAAAAGCCCCTTTTGGTCTTTGGCAAGGATTGCCAGTCGATAACGCATGAAATCTCTTCCCTGCTGCAATGTATAAGCGATAGAAGGCAAGGAGACCTCAACTCTTTTCAAATACTTTTGTAAACGTTTAGCATAGTGCCTCAATTGGACTTCTGTACGTGCGGACAATATAATCAATTGCGCGTCTTGAACATTTACTTCAATGGCTAATTCATTGACTGGTTTTATGTATTCTTCAACAACCATGGCAGCGTAGGAGCCACCAGCCCCAAATGAAGTTATTAATGCCTTATGGGGCGCATCTTCAGATGGCAACCAGGTTTGTTCACCAGTCACTAATCGGAATGGGCCCTGTTCCCAGTGCAGTGATTCATCTAATCGATCGGAGCTGACCAGAGTTGGCGCCAGTGTCTGATACTTCATTTGACAGAGGACCTTCGTCAATTGAGAAATTCCGGAAGCTGCTTCTAAGTGCCCAATATTAGGCTTAAGCGTTCCCAGCCAGCATGAGGATGTCGGGCATTTTTGAAAAACCTGCCTCAGGGCCTCAAACTCAATCGCATCACCCATGGCCGAACCATTGGCTGCAGATTCTATATAATCAATATCAGAGGCATCACATCCCGCACGTTCTAAAACGCCATGTATTAATTCTCGTTGCTGTACCAGATTTGGAACGGTATAACCATTGGTCTTTCCACCATGGTTAATTTTTGTACCCCGGATGATTCCCTCAATATGATCACCATCCGCGATGGCCTGACTCAGAGATTTCAATAATACGGTCCCCACCCCTTCACCAGGTATAAATCCTTTTCCGGTCTTTGAAAAGCAGTGAATCTCTCCTTCATCGGTAATCATTTTACCCAGACAGAGATCTATATAAGTTTGTGGATGGAGATACAGGTTGACTGCTCCTGCGAGGGCTAATTGACAATCTCCCCGACGAATATGTTCACAGGCCTCATGGATAACGGTAATCGAAGAGGAGCACATGGTATCGATGGCCATACTGGGGCCAGTCAGGTTTAAATGATAAGAGACCCGATTCGCCATAGAGCTGAATGAAGTGGAAGGCAAGCGGGATGTTTCCAAGTCCGGTCCCAGATGGGTATGTAAATTGAAGCCAGATTTAGTGACCCCTATAAACACCCCTACGGACCCATGATATTTGTCTTGGAGGGACTTCATGGAATACCCGCTTGCTTCCATGGCTTCCCAACAGGTGGTCAACATGAGACGCTCCTGTGGATCCATATTGAACACAGCAACAGGAGGAATGTTAAAAAATAGAGGGTCAAAGCCAGAAAAATTTTCAAGAAACCCACCTAGCCTGGAATAACTCTTGACTTTATCTACTGCCTTTTCAATATCCACCTCATAAAAGCCCTCCAATGCCCAACGCTGAGAAGGAATCTCGGTAATACAATTCTTACCGGTTTTCAAATTTTCCCAATATTCCTCCATTGTATCAGCCTTGGGATAATGCCCCGCGACTCCAATGATCGCAATGGGCTCCTGAACTTGAGTTCCGGATCCGGTTTGGGCAAAATGATGTGCCTTGATCTTACCTGGTTTTAGTGAAGTAAGTACTGGAGTCTCATCTTTTAAAGCAACACTTGTTGAAGGTGCTTCGGAGCATAGAGATGGTGCCGCTCCGGCCCAGGCGATACACTCTTGTGGATACTCTGCAATAAAGTAGTCCGCCAGTGCACTTAATGTCTGGAATTCAAAAAACAGGGTTTTTGTGATTTCCCCAAAGATAGTTTCTAATCTCTGATTCAACTGAGTTATTATGATAGAGTCAATCCCATAACTCTCCAGAGATTCCCGGGAATCAATCCGGTCCACCGACAGTTTGAGGACTTCTCCCAAAAGACATTTGAGTTGGAGTAATGTCTTTTCTTCTAGAATATTATTATCTATCTGAGGAATTGATGTCTCGATGGAATAGGATTTAGCCTTCGACTTCCTTCCTAACAACCCTTGTCCGGTCCTTGACAGATCACCTTCCATTACCATTATCTGACTCTGATCCATGGCTAAACCATGAATCAAAGCCTGAATCCCACTGGAGGTCTCCATCGCAACCATTCCTCCATTCTCTTTCATCATTTCTACTAAGGCCTCATCCACACGCATTCCTCCCTCTTTCCAAAGGGGCCAATTGATGGAGAGTGTTTGACCTTGACGTTCATTTGATGAGACTAAATCATTACGATATCCTGAATAAGCATCCATAAAGGCATTGGCTGCCGAATAGTCTGACTGTCCCGGATTTCCCAGGGGACCTGAGATCGAGGAAAAAAGAACGAAGAAATCAAGATTAATGTCACGGGTAGCCTGGTCCAGATTTACGGTCCCCGCAACTTTAGGGGCCAGAACATCTTTAAACTCTTCAGCTGTTTTTTTGATGATAAAGTTATCATTAATGACACCTGCGCTATGGAGGATACCACGGAGAGACCCAAAATCTTCTTTAATGCCTTTAATCAAGTCGTCCACTTCTTTGCGCCGTCCCATATCTACCTGTCTATATTCTATCCTGGCTCCCAGTGACTCTAATTCCTTGAGTTGATTTTGTTTATCCGTACTTAATTGAGATCGCCCTGTAAGGAACAGAACAGGGTCTTTGATCGTCCTCGCGATTTCTTTGCTAAAGATTAGTCCCAGACCACCAGCACCTCCAGTGATAAGATAAATACCATTGTCTTTCCATGGAATGGTGGTACTACCTTCTCCCGGAAGCACTTCCTCCCATGAAGCCACCTGACGCTGATTCATTCGGTATCTAATCTTAACGTCCTCGGGACATTGACTATTTTCTTTAAGTATCCCGGGTAACTTTTCTCCGGTTTCTTGTGGACCGACTTCAATGAGTTGCCCTGAAAATTTGGAATTTTCCAGGTGTGCTGTCTTTAACAAGCCGGAAAGTCCGGCAAAGATTTCTCCCTCATCCCGGGATGGAATGAGAAGTTGAATGAGAATCCTACCCTTATATTTTTTTTCAAGAATACTTTTGATGGTTTCAAAGACTTGAATAGCAATGTCCAGGTAGCGTTTTTCCATGGACTGTCCTTGAGACTTTAATTGCACACAAGAGACTCCCTCAATTTGAGCTTCAATCCCTTTCGCCATAGAAGAGAATGATTTAACTCCATACGACATGACAAGATGGGATGAATATCCAGGGGTATTATCTGCAGGAGCAACGTTTTTTTCCTTCCAAACCGGTTTAACCATCAACGTGCCAATTTTCTCGGGTTTTTCTGGGATTTTTCCTTCAAAACGCTGTTCAGGAAGATCGGACCTGTTCTCCTTAAGTAAGGGATGTAACGATACCTTGTCTCCTGACTCAAGCTCTGCAATTTTTGACATATGTTCTTCAATCCAGTAGCGTTCACTGGCAAAAGGGTAGGTGGGAAGACTCATTCGATGAGGCTGGTTCCCTTGATAAAGCGACTTCCAATCGACACGCCCACCCCTGGTCCAGAATTCCGCAATTTTTTTCAATTTGCCTTTCGTAATCCATTTATGTATGAGTTCCTGAGAGTCCTCATCATCTTCAAATAATTGAATCCCCTCAGCACTCTTTTTGACGTCTCCTTGAAAACAATTCCCTGGTTTTCCCTGTCGAAGGCCTTCCGCCGTACCAGTATATACTTCCAACTTTTTAATAAGCTCATCTACACTATGGACAATAAAAATCACTCGACTTTGCATTGCCTTCCGTCCCACCTGAAGGGTGTATGATAAATCTCTTAAATCAGGCGGACTATCTTGAGGTCCTTTGAGAAACGCTAAAAGTTTTTCAGCATAAGCATGGACCCGTTCATCATTTTTAGCAGATAAGAGGACCAGGAAGTTTTCCTGATCAGGAACTGATTTTGACTCCTTAGATTCTGCTGTTTCGACGGCCTGGTATTCTTCTAAAATAGCATGGGCATTTGTTCCCCCAATGCCAAAAGAACTCAACGCGGCCCGGCGTGGCGACGACTCTTTCTGCCATTTCTTTAAATGATCAACTACATAAAAAGGAGAATTCTCAAAATCAATCTCCGGATTTGGACTGGTGTAGTTGATTGAGGGAGGGACCTCTTTGTTCTTCAAACTTAAGGCAACTTTCATGCATCCGGCTAAACCCGCCGCAGTGTCGAGATGCCCTATGTTGGACTTCACGGAACCAAGCGCACAAAATTGTTTTTTTGAAGTGTATTTCTGATAAACATCCGTCAAGGCCAAAACCTCAATTGGGTCCCCCAGCTTTGTTCCGGTCCCGTGAGCTTCGACATAACTAATCGACTCAGGATCAACCCCTGTTGAAGTCAGGACTTTTTGAATCACCTCTGATTGACCATTTACGCTTGGCGCGTAAAATCCGGCCTTATCCGAACCATCATTATTCAAAGCGATTCCCCGCAAAAGTGCGTAGATATGATCACCATCTTCGATAGCATCCAAAGCCTTTTTCACCACAATCACACCAACTCCTTCCCCCCCAACCATCCCATCTGCCGAAGCATCAAATGTTTTGCAATGCCCGTCACTGGAAAAATTAAGTCCGGGTTGGTAAACATAACCGATATGAGATGAAGCAAATAATGTCGAAGCTCCCACTAACGCATATCTGGCTTCATTCAATTGCAGGTTTTGGTAGGCCGAAGATAAAGCGGTCAGCGCAGACGAACAATTGGAGTGGATAAAAACACTCGGCCCTCTTAATCCTAATTTATATGAAATCATGGTGGGGATGGTCCCTCCCTGAGTTAAGAGCCAGGCTACGTATTCGTCTGATTCCCGGACCGTATTGGAATTCTTTAGCAATGCTTGATAATAGTTATTCGATACCGACATAAAAACACCAGTATTGGGGATATTTTTGCAATCGTAGCCAGCGTCCTCTATGGCTTGCCAGGAATGAAGCAATAACTGGCGGAACTGTGGGTCCATTAAAGATGCGTTGTTGGGAGGAATATTAAAAAACCCGGAATCAAAAAACTCTTTTCCCTCTATCGACAATTGCATCGGGACATAATTTGGGTTTTGAATCGTTTCCTCAGCAACATTGGCTTTGCGAAGCTCTTCCTTAGAGAAAAATTGAGCACTTTCTTTACCTTCTTTTAGATTAGACCAAAATTCTTGATGATTTTTTGCTCCGGGGAAATGACACGACATTCCAATAATCGCTAAACTCTCTTTATAGTATTCAGGGTAGGATTTATTAGAATTCTTCCAATCAGAAATGTCTAGAGAACGCGCGCAATCCATTGTTGACTCATCCATTTCAGTTTGAGCATGCAAAATATCCTTGTTCATTTTATTCACAAACTGACTTATTTGCCTGACATTGGAATATTTGAATATATTTGCTGCCGTAAAAGAGACATGGAAAGCGTTGCTGACTCTTTCGGCAAGAATCACAGCGGATACTGAGTCACCCCCCACCTCGAAAAACCCATCCATAGTACCAATATTTTCAATCTTCAAGACGTCCCTCCATATTTCCAGGACATTTTTTTCAATATCTGATTGAGGAAGTAAACATGGGGCATCTTTGCTAAGAACTATTTTACGGCTCATCAACGCTTTTCGATCTATTTTTCCATTGGGGGTCAAGGGCACCTGATCTAAGGAGATGAAGAATGAGGGAATCATGTATTCAGGTAATTTTGTTTTCAAATAAGCTTTTAACTCATCTGAATGGTACTTCTCTTTTTCATCATCTTTTTGGGCAGACACATAATAAGCAATCAAATGTTTGGATTTTTCTTCCAATTTGACAATAACAACGCTCTCTTTTATTTGTGAGTGACGGTTGAGTTGACTTTCTATTTCACCTAACTCAATGCGAAATCCACGAATTTTAACCTGAAAATCCATACGTCCAAGATACTCAATCGTACCGTCAGGTAACCACCGGGCTAAATCTCCTGTTCGGTAGAGTTTACTGCCTGGGTTGAAGGGATTATCTATGAACTTTTCTGCTGTCAGGTTTGGTTTATTGAAATATCCTTTGGCCAATCCGTCCCCCGCTATACAAAGTTCACCGGGAATACCGATAGGAGTCAGTTGCATATGGTTATGCAGAATGTAAATTTGGGTATTGGCAATAGGTTTTCCAATTGTGATGGGCTTATCTTCTTTAACATGTTCAATAGTAGACCAGATCGTTGTCTCAGTTGGACCAAATAGATTCCAGGCATCGCTATTCGTCTTGACAAAATGCTGCTTCAATAATTCCGGAAGGGCTTCCCCTCCGCAGAGAATTTTGATGTTTTCTTCATTTTGCCAGCCTGTGTAAAAAAGCATTGTCCAGGTTGATGGTGTTGCCTGCATGATGGTTGGTTTAATTTGTTGAATAAGACTTTTCAATGTTTCTGCGTCTTTCGTTGTCTTAGTATCACAGATATGGCATTGGGCCCCCTTAATTAATGGCAAATATAACTCCAAACCGGCAATATCAAAACAATAGGTGGTAACCGCAAGCAGTTTGTCCTCTCTTTGCAAACCTGGCTGTTTGGCCATAGAAATGAGGAAATTCGTTAAAGCCTGATGAGTAATCATCACCCCTTTGGGAGCACCTGTGCTTCCTGAGGTATAAATAACATAGGCTAAATCGCTACTTAACGCCTTTTTCCGTAATCTTTTCTCCTTTGCCGCATTCTCTTGAATTTCGGGCCATTGTTCATCCAAAACAATAGCAGTGATTTTTGATTCCGAACTTCCGGGATGACCCTTTTGATTGAACAACGTGAAAACTTTTTCCTTTAATTGAGATTGAGTGAGGATGATGTTGGCTTGACTATTTTCCAAAATATATCCTAATCGTTCCTCCGGATATTCAGTATCAAGAGGAACATAAGCTCCTCCAGCTTTAAGAATGCCTAAGAGGCCGACAAGCATATCCAATGAACGCTCCACAAAAATAGCAACTAATGCGTTAGTGTGTACCCCCTGGTTTTGTAGATATTTAGCTAATACTGTACTTTTTTGATCGAGCTCTTCGTACGTTAAGGATTGATCTTTATAAACCACCGCGATAGCTTGAGGGGTCTTCTTTGCTTGATTTCCAAAGAGTTCATGAACACATTGCTCTTTAGGATAGTCCAGCCGGGTATTGTTCCAATCCAAAAGGAGAGTCTTTTTTTCTTTATCAGAGATGAGGGAGTATTCATCCGGTATCAGATTTGGATCTCTGCTAACATCATCGATAAGCTTTGTATAATGGTCCATCATACGGACAATAGTTGCTTCATCAAACAGTTCAGGATTATATTTCCAACTTAAAAGAAAGCCTTTTTTTTGTTCTATCACCTCCAGAACAATCTCATATTCTCCTTCTTGATGAATACCTTCAACAATCTGGATGGGAAGCTCCCGACTATCCATTCCTGTAAGAAAATCCTGGTACAGAAAAGCCACCTGAAATACAGGAACGCTTCCAGTCACAGTAGAAAGATTTAGCTCTCGAACCAATGCTGAAAATGGATAACTACAAGCCATTCCACTTAAAATGGTATTTTGAAGTTTATTTAAAAATACCAACAATGATTCATTACTTGAAATTTCGCTCCGCATAGGGACCATGTTGATCAAGAAACCGATCATTTGATTAAAATGCTGTTGATTCCTTTCATTGACAGGCATGCCCACAATGATATCCCTCTGGCCAGTGTATTTGTGTAAAAGGACCTTAAAAAGACCCATAAAGAGAGTCGATAAATAGGCCTTTTGCTCTTTCGAAAACAGTTTGATTCGTTCACTTAACTCAGAAGAGATGGTATGAGAGCAGGTTTTCCCTTCAAAATGATTTTGGGAAGATGAACGAGGTCGATCAGTTGGCAAACTCAAAATGGGCAATGTCCCTGCCATCTGCTTCTTCCAATACAAAAGACGGGATTCCCCTTCTTTGCCTTTGACCATTTTTTGTTCTTCTTTGACGAAATCATTGTAAGTTGCCGGCAGTGAAATGAAAATCAGTTCTTTTCCGTCAATGAGATCATGGTAAGCATCAAATAGTGTTTTCATCAATATCAAGGCAGAGTTACCATCAAAAATTATATGATGTATATTGATCAAAACAATCGTCTCTTGGTTTGATAGAGAAAAAAGATGAACCCGAAGCAAAGGCCCTTTTTCCAGTCTGAAAGGTTGTTTAGCTTTCTGGTTCAGATAAGACTGAATTTGATCTGACTCAATACCGGAAAGATCCTTGTGTTGAAAAACATTATCTTGCACAGACTGCATGATTTGATAAGGGGTCCCATTATCCTCTTTAATCACCGAGTTTAAAATCGGATGCTGCTTCATTAGAAACTGACTGGCTTTTTTAAACATGTCAACGTCTAAATCCAAAATACGAAAGCAGAGAGGAACATTATACGCTGCCATTTCAGGAAAGGTTTTTTGCAGCGCCCAGAGACCTTTTTGTCCTTCCGAAAGGGAATATTTGGGGAGTGGACCGTTCAGCTCTTGTAACTTTTTTTTAACTTCAACAAGAGTCAATTTCCCTTTTTTATACGCAGAGATAATTTCATTAATACTTATATTCATATTCTTCCCAATCAAGTTAAGTCATTATCGCGACAAAAGACTTTCCTTCGACTTCCCTCAGGATGACATCACACTAAGTTCTGAACAATGTCACACTGAGCGGAGTCGAAGTGTTATCAACATTGAATTCTCTATTCATCAAGTTAACGCCCTACGGGTGGTCCTAGCTCGCTAACATGTCATTTCTATCTGCCGGTCTGTGGCAGGCTGAAGAAACTTAACAGCACAAAAACCCTTAAAGGGCAAAAGGATAAAGCCTGGGGTTTAAACCCCAGGAAAATAGAACGTAATGAATACACGCCCTGAAGGGGCGCTAGAATCAATCCCATATATTTTTTTCATTATAGGAAATCTTGTGCTTTTGAAGCAATAGCAAGAATTCATCTTCAAAAGTAACCTTTTTATGATGTTCCTCCTGATTCCCTATATAACTTATCACATTTTCAACAGCAGATTCACTAACAGAAAAAGCTCCATATCCACGCTGCCATAAGAAGTGTTGAGTACTCTTTGAGTTTTCATTTGTCCACTTTGATGAAGAACCCTTAATACACCGCATCATTTCAGATACCGAAACGGAGGCTGGAAATTTGGCAAGAATGTGAACATGATTTAATGTACCCCCTATCTTGAGCAATTTCCCTTTCTCTTCTCGAATGATCCCACCAATATAGGGATAGAGCTCCATAGAAAGCTCTGGTATTATAAAATCCTGTTTCTTCCTGGTAGTAAATACAATGTGATATAACAGATTTGTGAGTGTGCTTGCCATTACTTTGTTTCACTCCTCTCACCCCTTCAGGGTGCAATATTCAGTCCTTTAAAGCCTGGGGTTAAAACCCCAGGCTTTAAGATCAGGTCCCTCCAGGACCTATACTTCATTAAACTACATCCTGTACAACAAAAACATTAAACATTTTTGCTACAACTTTTTTCAACAAAAAGACTTAAAATAAAAGTCCTTATATAATCAAGTTAGATTCTTCATCTCGTTTCGCTGCATTCAGAATGACACCCTTGCATGTTATTCTGAGGTCGTGCCTAAGTCAGATCTACCTTTGGCGTGAGATGATCAACCGAAGAATCTTAACTTTACAATTCCTATACATCAAGCAAAGTTATTACTTCATCTAAACTTAAAGTACCTTTTTCTAATTTTTCAAGAATCTCTAAAACATTGGCATTCTGGTCTTCGACACTCTTTTGAGGCCCTACTCCTGATCCATTCCCTGAGGGCCCCTTCCCCCTATTTTTCATTTCGTGTGAAACCGGGGATGTTTGAGGTGTTATTGACTCCGTTTGAAAAACATCTCTTTTGAACTCTTTTTTTGTCACAATTAATTGTTTAATAATATCCGCATAACGTTCACCAATATAAGAAGATAAGTCTGAAACAGTTGTATATTCAAAAAGGTCAGTTGGCTGAAATTCCATATCGATAATATATTTAATTTCCTGGCTAACTTTAACTATTCCAAGAGACGTCAACCCCATGTCAAAAAAAGTCAGCTCTGTTTCAACCTGATTTACAGGCTTTTGTAATTGATCTGCAATCAATTGCTGTACAAACAATTTTGCCTTTTCCTCTACGCTGAAATTGGAATACTGACGATCCAATTCTTGACTATTACCAGCTAAAGAAAACTGCCATCCGTAGTAAGTTTCAGTTTCCAAATCCTGCTTCGAAAGTTCTGATCTGTTTTCCTGAAGCCCAAGATGCAAGTTGCTCCTAATTCCTGGCTTTGCGCTGACAACCACCTGTGAATCTCTGATGTCGGATGGTATCCCCTCTGCCCCCTGAGTTTCCACCCAATAACTTTCTTTGGCAAAAGGATATGTGGGCAGGGAAATCCTTGAATAACCCTGGACAAACAAGTTCTCAAATGCCAAACTATATCCTTGAATATACAAATCCGCAATTGTCGATAAATCCTCTAAATATCGGACCGAATCTTCCATCTTTCGGCAATTCTCAATGCATTCATTTCCATAACGCTTCAATGAGACTTGTCCTCGCACTTCTCCTTCCCTAAACGATGAAACAGACACTTGCAGTGTATGTCCCTTTTCAAACCATTTTTCTAAAAATCCTATCAATTCCTTTCTGCTGCGGACCACACAAGCCAGACGATGATTACAATGTTTTCTTCCCAGTAAAAGGGTATAGCTTATGTTTCCTAGATCAATCGGCTTTTCTTGCTTGCAAAATTTTAAAATGTTTTCGACCTGGTCACGCAACTGTTCAGAAGTTCGAGCTGAAAGGACAATCAAATAGCCCGGTAGTTCCGGATGACTGCGCTCTGATTGAGGGGCCTCCTCAATCACCATATGAGCATTGGTCCCGCTAAATCCAAAAGAACTAATTGCCGCCTGGCGCTTAGCGTTCTCTTTTACTTCCCAATCTTGAAGTGTGATATTTACATAAAAAGGACTCTTTTGAAACTGGATATTCGAATTGCCGGTTTGGTAATGAAGAGAGGGTGGTATCTTTTTGTGCTTTAATGATAACAAGATTTTAATCACTCCGGCAACGCCTGCAGCCGTTGTCAAATGTCCGATATTTGTTTTGACTGATCCAATTGCACAAAAAGCTTCTTTCTCCGTATAGCTGTGAAATGTCCGACTCAAAGCTCCATACTCAATCGTATCCCCTAACTTTGTTCCCGTCCCATGGGCCTCAACCATTTGAATATTTTCAGGATCAATCCGAAATCGGTCATAGACTTCTTTCTCTAAACGTCCCTGCGATTTAGCACTGGGCGCAGTAATTCCGTTCGTTGTTCCATCCTGATTGATTCCGCTTCCTTGAATTACTCCATAAATATGATCTCCGTCGGAAAGGGCATCTTTAAGTCGTTTCAGAACGACAACCCCAACTCCTTCTCCCGGAACAAAGCCATCTGCCCTCTCGTCAAAGGTATGACATCGGCCTGTTGGAGAAAGCATCCCACCTTTGCCGGCCATTAAGTAAAATCCGGGAGTGGATTGGAGAAATACACCCCCGGCCAAAGCCATCTCTGTTTCCTGGGACCACAAACTCTGGCAAGCCAGATGAATGGCAACTAAAGAGCTGGAGCATGCGGTATCAATCGAAACGGCAGGCCCTTGAAGGTCCAGATAATAAGCAATTCGTGCGGGAATAATAGAACTGGCATTTCCCCAAAAAGATTGGGCAGGCGGTTTCCGGGAAAACAATTTTGGATAATCTGCTCCTCCACATCCCACGTATACCCCACAACGTTTCCCCTCTACACTTTCTCCTACATATCCCGCATCTTCCAGGGCTTTCCAGCTTTCTTCCAGAAAAAGTCGTTGCTGGGGGTCCATGTAAATGGCTTCCGAAGGAGAAATCTTAAAAAAATGGGGATCAAACTGATCAATATTTTCTAAAAAGCTTCCATGTTTGCAGTATTGGTCCTTATTTTCATCGGTATTTGGATAATACCGGGAAAGGTCCCATCTGGAAACCTCTTGCACCAGATCAGTTCCTTTGGATAAATGCTCCCAGAAATCGTTTAGTGTTTCGGATTGAGCAAACCGCCCACTCATTCCTATAACGGCAATGGAGTCCTGCACAAGTGAAGGTCTTGTCTGTAAAATCCCATGAGAAGCGGATGAAGTCACAATTGCAGTGGTTTCCCTAAACTGGGACTCTTCAGGAACACTTACAACTATTTTTCCAATATTGTGTCGATTTTCCATGAATCGGTATGCTTCTTTAATCTGATGAAAAGGAAATACTTTGCAAACGGTCGGATGAATGGTCCCTTTCTCAACCAGACGAATCATTTCATTTCGATACTTTTTTATTTTTTCCGGATGTTCAAACCCCAATCTACCCAAATCAACACTATAAAAACTTTGATTGTTACTGAGAACAGATAAATCAATCGTTTTCGCTGATTTTAATGCCGTCATCGCTATTTCAATATACCGCCCTCCCGGAGCCAGGCAATTCATCCCCTTCTGAATGGCCTCCCCGGACAAGGTATTGATCACCACATCCACTCCTCTCCCTTCGGTGAGGCTTTTGATCTCCTGTTCAAAGTCCATTTGCTGGTAATTGATCCGGTAGGGGACTCCTAATTTTTCCAGATAATCCAGTTTCTGTTGCGAGCCAGCAGTCGCATAAATTTCCGCCCCATAATGTTGTGCCAGTTGGACCGCAATAAGCCCTGTCCCTCCTGCCGCAGTCTGGATTAGAATTTTCTCTCCCGATTGCAAATCCGCTTTATGAAAAGCATCAATCATGGTGAGAGCTACAACAGGCAAAGCACAGGCTTCCTCAAAAGAGAGGGATGAGGGTTTTAGAAGAACGTGCTCTTCCAAACAGGTGGCCATAGTGGCATGTCCTCCCATGTATTTACCCATGCCCACAATGACCGAATCTCCGGGACGAACTAATGTTACTGCACCACCGACAGCATCAACAATACCGGCAGCCTCAAATCCCGGTGTAAAAGGATAAGGCGGCATAGTCGGATATAATCCTTTAACACAAAGCAAATCCCCGAAATTCAGAGAAAATGAGCGCATGGAAACCCGTACTTCGTTTTCTTTCAGCTCCGGAACTAAAGCTTCCATTATTTTAAGATCTTCAATGTCTCCCGGACCTTCGATAAATAGTTTATAATAAGTAGGTTGATTTCTGGCTATAAATGGCTCTTGATGAGACTCTATAGGACTACCTTCCGTCTCTTGTTGAGAAAACCGATTTCTCAGTGGTCTCCTCATCCTACGATTAACTCTCTCTTTCGGTATCTCCAAAGGCATAGGGTCTGTTTCACTTTGAACTTCCTCAACGCTCTTCTCCACATGGGAAGGCACATTTTCCTGTAAAGAATAAATCAAATCGGATTTGTATTCTTCAATAATATGCCTGGATAACTGATCCACACTGTTGTAATCAAACAACACAGTTGTCTGGAGTAAAATTCTGCATTGTTTATTTATCTGATTCACCAGTTGGACCGCGATGAGAGAATCAACACCATATTCAGAAAAACTTTCGCGATCTTGAATATCCCTTTCATCCATCTTTAAAACGTCCGAGATATTCTCCCTTAGAATTGCTCTGACATGATTTTCAATCATCTGGTCCGTTACATCAATGTTCGTTAGAATCGTTTTTTGTCCTTCAATAGAGATAGGCATCAAAGGTTTTTTTCGAACTATAGGAACTTGTGAGGTTTTGTCTCTTACTGTCAATGGAATCGCCTTTGCTTTAGATCTTTTTGCTCCTGATTCAACAGGAAGCTGTTTTTGCCTCACAATCCCATTACTTTGGGCGACAATAATCTGCTGACCCAACTGATGGCCTTTTTTTGCGGGGAAAAAGACGGACTCAAAACCTTCTTCCGACAAAACCCTTCTCCAGGTTTCAGGATATAAACCGGGACTTCCCGGAATACGTAGACCTGTGTCCTCATACAGCCACCAGCCTTCGAGTAAACCAAAGGTCAGATGAGCAAACAGCGATTTATCACTTAGTTCATTTAAAAGAAGAATACCGCCTTTACGCATGGTCGCCTTGGCATTGCGCAGAGTTTGGCGAATGTTTCTGGTGGCGTGAAGAACATTTGCAGCTATCACAACATCATAACTATCCCCCCGGATATCCTGTCCGGATATCGGCCTTTCAACATCAAAAATCTGTGTTCTCAAGTATGGCGCCTGAGAAACGTAATGTTCCCGGGCGTGCAATAAAAACGCTTTGGAAAGATCGGTATAACAGTATTCCTGAATGTTGTCCCGGAAAGGATGAAGTTTCGGCAAAAGCCAGGCAGTAGTCCCTCCTGTGCCAGCGCCGATTTCCAGAATACGGAATTGTGAGAGCTTGTCATGATCCAAACGCCCTTGAATATAAGAAACCAAAATTTCGTTCAGGGTATCATTAAACAAGTCGGGCTCAAGGTTACCCTTGTAAATGCCTTCTACAAGCACCATGGAGGAGTTGGGAAACATCACATCCGTGGCTTGTGTTTTGCCTGTCAGGATTTCCGACAAAGCGTGCAGACAAGTTTCCGCCAAGACCACCACGGCTTTTTTCTTAGCGTCTTGAATCCATTCAACCTTTTGTTGGTCCCATTGCCTCCATAAATCTTCAAGATCAACACGTTTTCCATCCACAAAGTCATAGCCCTTGTCATCTCGTTGTTTCAAATAGTTTTTAGCAAGCAAAACAGAAAAGCTTTCCTCAAGCCAGCAATCATAACGGTCAAGTAAGCCTTTTTTGGATTTAAAAAATGGCTGTACATTCGCCAGAAGCAATTGATAAAATAGCGTTTCCATCTCAGGATTTTGCAATTTTTTATCAGATGTTATTTTCTTCCACTTTTCACCCTGTTCGGGAAGACGGTTTTCAAGGCGGTCCATGGTTTCTGTGGAAAGTGCTTGAGGATAGCAACTCATCCATTCATTAAGGACTATTTCACCCATATTCATCATAGCATCTGTTTTTAAATTCTTGATCAATGCGACCTGATCAAGAGGACCATTGAGCAGTTTCTCCAGGGCCTCCATACCTTCTTCCGGATCAATCGATCCAATACCCGCTTTTTCCATACGGTCCTTATAAGATTGATCACTCACAATCCCTACACTGCTCCAATACCCCCAATTCATTACTTTTACAGGACAAGACCAATCATGAGAAAACTTGCGGGCAAAAGCGTCCTTAAAAACGCAGCCAGCAGCATAGTTGCTCTGCCCCGCAGCTTTGCCAAAGGCCATCATGGAAGAGAAAAATAAAACGAAATCCAAAGATTCTTTTTCAAACACTTCGGCCATTCGTACACTTACATCCACTTTTGCCTGTAATCCGTCCTTGAATCTTTCCTCATCCATTCTGGCCAGACTTGAATCCAACAAAACGATGGCCGAATGAATCACACCGTTGATGTGAGAATAAGTTTGTTTGATTTGTTGATACGCTTTCTCCAGAGATTTTTTATTGGTAGCATCGGCACGGATGTAGATAGGAGTATGGCCTGCTTTTGATATAGCGTCCAGCTTTTCCTGAATCACGGAATCCTTCTCTCTCCTACCAATCCAGATGACTTTAGCCTGGTACTTTTCCATCACCCATTGGCTCCAGACTGCTCCGATCCCACCAGCTCCCCCGATCACCACATAAACGCCACCTGTTTTATACCGTGTCGGTTGTGCCGGAAGCTCACGGACATGGAGCAATTTCTGGGAAAACCACTCCTGGTCCCGATAAGCCAAAGCATTACCTTGAGCATTATAGTGCAATCTGAACATTTCTTGAATAGGCCAATCACCACCTGCCTCCACGTCGAGCAAACGGACCCTCCAATGGGGATATTCTTTGGCCATAGAGCCGATCAAACCGTGAACGCCTGCATGAGTGGGGTAGATCAGATCAGAGCTACGGACAGCTTGAGTTTGTGTGGTAATCACCGTCCAGGCCAGGTCCTTTGTTCCGTAACCTAAAGAAAGCAAGGCCTTGATGATTTGAAAAACCTGTAACACTCCCTGAGTTTGATCTTGAATTATATTTTGCTTCTCTTCTAACGATTCTACAGAACTTTCCGACGCAATCCAGATGATATGGTCTATGGTATTTCGTCCTTCAAATTGCCTGCTAATGGCATCGACATTCGTGTTGGACACAATTTCCAACGTCTCAGTTTGAGGATAAAGTTTCTTAATGGCCCCTTTTTGTTTACGGGTCCCTCCAATCAAGATTATTTTAGTGTTTTCATCAGGAGAAATTTTCCCTTTTTCGATAGGGACAGCGTTCCATACCGGACTCATCGTAATCAGGCCCACGGGAGCTTCCATGGATTGCTCAGTGAATTTTGTTGCCGCTTTTCCTGTCTCAAGATCTCCTTCAAGCACTCTGGAGGAAAACCCTCGCATTTTGACACATACGTTCCCTGCGTCATCACAAAGATCAATATCCAACTTCTGAACATTAGAGACCGCTCCGCCGTCAGAGCTGCGTATCCACGCCCACATTGATTCGCTGCAACTATCAATTATTTCAATACTATGCAAAGCGAAGGGCATTGATAGCCGCGAGAGCACACCACCGGACTCATGATCCAGTGTATCCTCATCATCTGCTGCCGCACCGCCTATGCCAAGTCCGATTGATGCCTGACCAGCGGAATCCAATAGGCTCGGATGAAGGGTGAACTGGTCTTTTGTCTTTGAGACTAAGGATGGCATTTTCAGACTGGCCAAAACTTCGGGGCAGCCATCCCCATTATTCCCGACGTAAACCTTTTCAAGTCCTTGTAGAGCGGGACCATAATTGATGCCCATAGTTTTAAAAGCCTGATAACACTCTTGTGGAGTGAGACATTTCTGTTTAAGTTTTACCCGCAAATCACCTAGATTTAGAGGTGATATCTTTTCGGAAGAAACAAGTGTCGCTATTCCTTGGCTGTGCACAAGAGGCCCTTCTTCCTGATTTGGGTTGTCGGTAAAGACTTCATAAAAAATGGTTCCGTTCTCTTCAGGGAAAAGCCTTATATGTACCTCAATAGGTTTATCACTCACAGTGATTGGCCTGATCCACACAACGTTATTGAGCTGAATTCTTTGATTGCTGTCGGAAAACGATCCTGAAGCACGCTTAACAGCCTCTCGGGCCATTTCCAGATAGGCCACACCAGGTAAAACCTTTTCACCTTTCACCTGGTGGTCTTTCATAAAGAATTCATCTCCCGTAAAAGTAGAGCTAAAACGCTGTTCAGTGAGGTCTGAGGTGTTTTGATGTAACAATGGATGGAGTAGTCTCGCTCCATCCACATTTTTCATTCTATATTCTTCATTTTCTTCCTCCACCCAGTATCTTTCTTTCGCAAAAGGATATGTCGGCAGAGAAATTCTTGAATAACCATGGACAAACAACTGTTCAAATGCCAAACCGTACCCTTGTACATACAAATCCGCTATTGTCGATAAATCTTCTAAATAACGAATGGAGTCTTCTGACTTTCGGCAACGCTCTATGCATTCATTTCCATAACGCTTCAATGAGGCTTGCTCTCGCACTTCTCCTTCACCAAGCGATGATACATACACTTTTAGAGTACGTCCTTTTTCAAGCCATTTTTCTAATGACCCTATCAAATCCTTTCGGCTACCAACCACACAAGCCAGGCGATGATTCCAATGTTTTCTTCCCAGTAAGAGGGTGTAACTCATGTTTCCAAGATCAACCTCTTCTTCCTGACAAAATTTTGTAATATTTTTGACTTGTTCACGTAGTTGCTCTGACGTTCGAGCTGAAAGGACAATCAAATAGTCTGGTTGTTCCGGATAACTGTACTTTGTTTGAGGAGCCTCCTCAATTACCATATGAGCATTGGTACCACTAAACCCAAAAGAGCTAATTGCAGCCTGACGCTTAGCGTTTTCTTTGGAACAACCGTCCTCCACTTCCCAATCTTGAAGTGTGGTATTTACATAAAATGGACTTTTTTGAAACTGGATTTTCGAATTGCCAGATTGGTAATGGAGAGAGGCTGGAATCTTTTTATGCTTTAATGATAGTAAAATCTTAATTATTCCGGCAACGCCTGCAGCCGTTGTCAAATGTCCGATATTTGTTTTGACGGACCCAATTGCGCAATAGGTTTCTTTATCCGTATAGCTACGAAATGCCCGACTCAAAGCCTCATACTCAATTGGGTCTCCTAACTTTGTTCCCGTTCCATGCGCCTCAACCATTTGAATATTTTCAGGATCAATCCGAAAACGATTATAGACTTCTTTTTCTAAACGCTCCTGCGACTTAGCGCTCGGTGCAGTAATTCCATTCGTTGTTCCATCCTGATTGATTCCACTTCCTTTAATCACTCCATAAATATGGTCGCCGTCGGAAAGGGCGTCCTCCAGTCGTTTCAGAACGACAACCCCGGCCCCTTCTCCCGGAACAAAGCCATCAGCCCTCTCGTCAAAAGTATGACATCTACCGGTTGGAGAAAGCATCCCACCTTCGTTGGCCACTAAGTAAAATCCGGGAGTGGATTGGAGTGACACTCCTCCCGCCAAAGCCATCTCTGTCTCTTTGCACCACAAACTTTGACAAGCCATATGAATGGCAACTAAAGAGCTGGAGCACGCGGTATCAATAGCGACAGCAGGCCCTTGAAGATCCAGATAATAAGCAATTCGTGCAGGAATGATGGCACTTGCGTTCCCCCAAAAAGATTGTGGAGGCGGTTTCTGGGAAAACAGCTTTGGATAATCTGTACCTCCACATCCCACGTATATCCCACACTGTTTCCCCTTGATACTTTCTCCACCATATCCCGCGTCTTCCAGGGCTTTCCAGGATTCTTCCAGAAAAAGCCGTTGCTGAGGGTCCATGTAAGTGGCTTCCAAAGGAGAAATCTTAAAAAACAGGGGATCAAACTGATCAATATGTTCTAAAAAACCTCCATGATTACAGTATTGGCCCTTATTTACATCTGTATCCGGATAATGTCCGGAAAGGTCCCATCTGGAAACCTCTTTAACCAAATCGGTCCCTTTGGATAAATGCTCCCAAAAATCCTTTAAGGTTTCTGATTGAGCAAATCGTCCGCTCATTCCAATAACGGCAATAGAGTCTTGTTCACTGATACTTATTTTCTCTTCAATTTGATCAATATCAGTCAAGGTTTCCTTATTCAACAAAGGCATAGAAGAGGAAAATACTTTATTTTCTTCACTTTCGGTGAAAACTTGCCTGCTTTCACTTTGCCCCTGGTCCTGTCCTATATCGGTAATAAGCTGGTCCTTGTAATTTGATATAATATAGTTTGTCAGTTGTTTCACGGAACTATAATCAAACAGGTCTGTAGTTTTTAATTCAATCTTTAATAAACAATTAATGATAGTAACTAAATTAACTCCTGTAATAGAATCCAATCCATAATCGTGAAAGGATTCTTCCACATCAATTTGATTAATGTCTACTTGCAAAGATTCTGAAAGTTTTTCTATGATGCCTTCTTTCACATAATCTTTAACCATCTGATCAGTAACATCAATGTTTCTTTGAATTGTTTTTTGTCCATCAGGCATCTTCTCTTTAACTAAAGGAGTTTGTGTGGTCCTAATATTTACTGATATTGGGACCGACGTTGTTCCTTGTTCCGTATCAAGATCACCTTCAAGTACACTATCGGACTTCGACATACCAGTTATCTGAGAATCGAGGGTGGTCGCACCCCGAATTTCCATCCAGTAACGCTCTCGCGCGAAAGGATATGTGGGAGCGCTAATCCGCCGCGGCTTCTTGTTTCCATAAAGTTTATTCCAATCAAAGATTAAACCTTTGACCCAGAGATCCAGAAGTTTGCTATATTTCTTTTTAATGATCCAAGCCTCAATGGTTTTGGCCATATCCTCATCCGCCGCAAAAACGGCCAAAGTGTCCTTATGGACTTTGACTTGTCCAAGAAAAAGATCTTCTCTCTCATCAGAATAGCCTTCCGTATTGTCCTCTATAAAACCTTTCAGCGTTTGCTCAAGTTCCTTCATAGAATGGACAATCAAACCCAGACGTTCTTCCATAGCTTCACGACCAACCTGGAGAGTGTAAGCAAGGTCATGTAGATTTACGAATTCAGATTTACAATTTACGATTAGATAGTCATACAGATTACTGGCCATATCCTTTAACCGTTCTCTATTCTTAGCAGACAAGACAATAAGATGGGGTTGATCCTTAATTGCTAATTGTTCATTGTTAATTAGTAATTGCTTTACGTATTCTTCAACCACCAGATGAGCATTGGCTCCTCCGGCGCCAAAGGAAGAGATGCCGGCAATCCTGGGATATTCTTTTGTTATCTTTGAGGAGTCATCCTTCTTGAGAGAAACAGCTGGTCTCTTCCATTCTTCCAGTTGTTGTTGCACAATAAAAGGCGTGTTTGCAAAATCAATGTTATGGTTTAGTTGTTGTGAATGCAGAGAAGGCACCAGTTGGGCATTTTTCATTTGAAGCAATACTTTTGTCAACCCTGCAATACCTGCAGCACTCTCACAATGGCCAATGTTTGACTTAACAGAGCCGATCGCACAAAACTGTTTATCCATGGAACTCTGTTCAAAGGCACGGGTTAATCCGGATATCTCAATGGGATCTCCCAGGACAGTCCCGATTCCCTGTGCCTCCAGATAGCTCACCGTTCTGGCATCAACGCCAGCCCTGTCAAGGGCCTGGGCAATCAGTCGAAATTGGGCATTCGGATTAGGGACCGTATAACCGATTGTTCTCCCCCCGGAGTTCAGCATACTACCCTTAATAATGCCATAGATATGATCTTGGTCTTTAACTGCTTTGGCCAAAGGTTTTAACAGAACTGCACCTACCCCTTCTCCAGGAACAAAACCATCACCGCAGTCCCCAAAAGACTTGCATTGGTTTGTGGAAGAAAGCATGGTTGCTGCGCTCAAGTCTAAATAATGTTGTGGATTGAGGTTTAAATTTACCCCCCCGGCAATAGCACAGTCACTTGTTCCACTGTATATACTTTCCAAGGCTAAATGGATAGCCGTTAGTGATGACGAGCAAGCGGTATCTACCGCTAAGCTGGGACCCTGGAAATCCAATAAATAGGAAACCCTGTTAGCAATAGACGAATAGCTGGCTTGGGCGGAATATGGATTATTCATTACACCGACAAATATGCCAATCTTATTATCAGATTGCCCATTGTTAGACTTTGCTCCCTGCCCTCCAAGTGTTCCGGGGGTGTATCCCGCGTCCTCAATACATGTGTAGGCGATCTCAATAAACAGTCGTTCCTGGGGATCCATTCGCACAGCCATACTTGGAGCTATTTGGAAAAATAGAGGATCAAATTTGTCGACGTCGTCGAGAAATCCCCCCCATTTTGTATCATGCTTGCCCGGTGTGCCTTTTTTATCATCAAAATGGTCCCGCCAATTCCAACGATCTTGAGGAACTTCGATGATACAATTTTTTCCTGCTTTCAAATTATTCCAGAACTCATCTACATCCATTGCCTGTGGATAGCGGCCGCTTAACCCAATAATTGCTACGTCATGAGCTTGAAAATCCGGCAATTTTACCTGTATATTTTTCGACTCTGATCGAGACATAAATCCCTGTTGATGAGTCGCTGCAAATGGCTGAGATCTTTTCAATTCCAATTCAGGCAGGGTGGATGATATCTCACTAAGTCCGGAAGAGGTCAATCCTGCCTGCTGAAGAAGTGTCTCCTTTTGTGTTTTCATCAAGTGCTCAACCAATGCGTCAATCGTTTGTACCTCAAAAAACAAGGTACTACTGATATTATCAAAATGCTTGCGTAGAGCATTAGTGAGGTGGACCACTAAAATAGAATCTACTCCATAATCTTTGAAGGCCCCGGAAGAATCAATTTGATGGCTCGGCATCTTAAGGGTCGACGCAATCAAATTTTTTAGAAAGATGGTACTTTTTTCTCGTAGTAATTCAGAGGTTGTTTCCGGAGTAGTTTTATCCTTTAAAAGTGTTTGTTTGCTGCTCTGTCCATGCTGGCTTCCTTCATGAATTTCAGTTTCATTCTCTTGTTTTAACCGGACCACTCCATCGCTTTCGGCTACGATAATTTGTAAACCTAATTTTTGTGCAATTTCACCAGGAAAAAAAACCGAGTCGAACCCCTCTTCTCCCAGAACATCTGCCCAGGTTTCAGGGAATAACCCTGGACAACCTGGAATACGTATCGCGGTATCCTCATAGCGCCACCAACCTTCCAGCAGACCAAAGGTCAGATGGGCATATAGAGAATTGGCACTCATCTCATTCAACAGAATCACACCATTATTCCTCAAAGTTGCTTTGACATTACGCAAGGTCTCTCTAATATTTTTAGTCGCATGCAGCACATTGGTCGCAATCACCAGGTCATATTGATCTGCCCTGATATTCTGGACGCTGATTGCTTTTTCCACATCAAAAATCTGCGTGACGAGATAAGAATTCCCCGGAGCGTAATGCTCCTCTGCGTACAATAAAAAAGCTTTGGAAAGGTCCGTATAGCAATATTCTGAGATATGTTCACGAAAGGGTCCCAGTTTCTCCAAAAGCCCTGCCGTTGTTCCACCAGTACCAGCCCCAACTTCAAGAATCCGAATTGAGCAGGAAGGTTGCTGAGAGATTCGTTGTTGGAGATAGTTAACGATGGTTTTGCCCAGTATTTCATTAAACAGGTCAGCAAATCCATTCCCTTTATAAACGCCTTCCAGCAATTCCATGGAAGAATCAGGAAACAGAATTTCCGTAGCCTGTTGCTTCCCTACTAATATTTCCGGTAAGGCCCGCAAACATGACTCCACCAGAATTACCTGAGCTTTTTTTTCAGGATCTCGTATCCAATTGATCTTTGCCTGGTCCCATTCATCCCATAGGTCATCAAGGTTATCGGAAGAAACGGTTGCTGTATCAGAAAAATATCCTTTTTCCTTTAAAATACGGACACTTTCCTGCAACCATCCCTCGTAACGGTCAAGTAGTACTGAAGGGTAGACTTCCGAAATTGGTCTCCGTTCCTTTTCCTTAAACAGTTCCAGTGAACACAAGCTACCCCAAAGCAACTTAAGGAGAATTTCGTCCATATCTCTGCTTTGGAGGTCCATCGCTGATTTAATAGTTTCCACTTGAGATTCCAGCTCCGGGAAATGCTTTTCGAGCGAACAAATACAACTGGGAATCGTTTCCGGATAGGTAGACAGATATTCGCTTGATGTTATTAAACTCATCCTTTTTCCTTTAGTAATTATACTCTGGAATCTATCATTTTAATCAAACCCACCTGCTCATAGTACCTTGAAGCAGGCTATTTAAAACTTTATCACTTCTTCGGACTTTATGGAATCCTCACCAACTTGTTCCATTCGGAAGAAGAACCCCTCAACACTCACAACAAACGTTATAAGTGATCCTCTTCTTCCCAGGGAAATTTTCCGGTTTTTACAAAACGCGCAATCTTTTCCAGATTATCAGGGTCGGAAAACACCTCTTTGTTGGCTTCCAGCGCTTTCGGTTTAGATGCAATTAGAATGTCATTCAAATCGTTCATATAACGTTTGTAACGCGTAATCCCCGTCTTGGAAAGTCGTCTCAGGCGCAATAAGTGTTTTCTCAGCATTATCAATAAATCCTTTATTCTTATGATTTCGTCCGTATCCAACATTAACAACGATTTTTTCAATCTTAGGCACTTGCATGACGTTGGTAAAACCAAAATGCTCTTTAAGCGCAGGAACAATTTTTTCTTTATATTGTGTATATAATACAGGTTCCATATAATAGCTTATTTCTTATCGGTAGTTTTTACCTTTTTTGCGGTAGAAGGAATACTTTTAGGGGCAGTTTTCTTTTCTGTTTGTTTCTTTTCTGCAATTTTTGCCACATTACTCATGTGAATCGGTGCAGGTAATTCAATAATTTGTCCCTTGTCCGTTCGTGATCGTGCTTTTAAATGCTTTTTTCGCATATTAAGCTTTTCAACAACAACAAACTTTTGACTCGTTTTCTTATTTGTAAGTACCTGAATAACTTTCCCGGTCTTTCCGCGATCACGTCCAGTAAGGACTTTTACGTTATCATTTGTTTTAATCTTTGCTTTCATATGATTATAATACTTCGGGTGCTAAAGAAACAATCTTTTGGTACCCTTTTACTCGAAGTTCTCGAGGAATTGGTCCAAAAATACGGGTTCCCTTTGGTTCCTTTGTTTTTCTATCAATAACAACCGCAGCATTCTCATCAAATCGCACGTATGACCCATCTTTACGACGGAATTCTTTTCTCTGACGAACAATAACAGCATGAATAACTTCACCTTTTTTCACAGCAGAACGAGGAACGGCTTCTTTTACCGTACAAGTTATCACGTCACCAATACATGCATATCGTTTCTTATAACCACCAAGAACACGGATACACATCAACTTT
>ENA-OREN01000306-OREN01000306.1-marine-metagenome-genome-assembly--contig:-NODE-306-length-73518-cov-5.242739_pt1 | contig 73518 bp, 63 predicted proteins | sample MGYA00248624_ERZ508555 | MGnify/ENA primary metagenome ERZ508555 (study PRJEB26222, sample SAMN06267773) | marine metagenome | isolation source: Saanich Inlet, British Columbia, Canada | place...
ATTTGGCGCCAGGACGACCTGCCCTGGCTGGCCGGGCCCATGCTGCCGCGCATATTCGGGCCCTATGAGGCCCTCCGCCGCGATTATCCGGTAGCCGAATTTTTGGCTGATCTGGAAAGCACCGGCGTTACCAAATCGGTCTATGTGCAGGCCAATTGGGCACCGGAGCGCTTCGAAGATGAAACCGCATGGGTGCAGAAAACGGCTGACGAGACCGGTTGGCCCCACGCCATCGTCGGCTTCGCCGATTTCATGTCCGAGGATGTCCGCCCCCAGCTTGACCGGTTGGCCAAATATCCCCTGCTGCGCGGTATTCGCCAGCAAATCCACTGGCACGAAAATGAGGCTTACCGCTTCGCACCACACATGGACGTGGCGGCGGACGCCACATTCCGGCGCAATATTGCGCATCTCGGCGATTACGGACTAAGCTTCGATCTACAGGTTTTCCCCAGCCAGATGCACGGCGCCGCCCGGCTGGCCGAAGCTTGCCCCGATGTCACCCTCATCCTGCAGCATTCCGGCATGCTCGAAGATTTGTCCGATGCGGGACGCGAAGAATGGCGCACCGGTATGGAATTTCTGGCGGCGCAAAAAAATGTGGTCTCCAAGCTGTCCGCATTCGGCACTTTCATCCACCGAAACGATGCGGCCCATATTGCCGATATGGTGAGCCAGACCGTGGCCATGTTCGGTGCGGCACGCTGCCTGTTCGGCTCCAACTTTCCCATCGAAAAGCTTTGGTGCAATTACGGCGACTTAATCGCCGCCTTTCAATCCGCCGCCGAAACCCTGCCCGAAGCGGACCGGCGGGCAATCTTCCATGACACCGCAGCCGCCGTTTACCGTATCTGATCGGGCAAGCGCGTCCTAAATGTCAAAAATTGATTCTCCTACGCGCATCAATTACCGCGGCGTCGCCTATGCCTGCCTGTCCACGTCTCTCGGCGGCATGACCGTGGCGCTGACCCGGTTCATCATTGCCGAGACCGAACCCTTGACCCTGACGGCCGTCCGCTATGGCATCGCGGCGCTGATATTGATGGGAATTGTGCTGGCGGCGGGACGCTTGCCAAAATTCGCGCGCGCCGACTGGCCGGCGATCATCGCTCTGGCGCTGGTATTTTTCACGTCTTTTCCCTATTTCATGGCGCGCGCCCTTGAAGATACAACGGCCACGCGGGGCGGCATTTTCTTCGCCACAATGCCCCTGGTGACTATCCTTTTGGCTGGAATATTCCGTATCGAGCGCATGACCTGGGCGAAAGCCATCGGCGTTGTCATGGCCATCGCCGGAACCGTGTTCGCGCTGTCCGACAAGGTCGATGATATCGCGCCCATGGCCCTTCGCGGCGATATCTTCATGCTGCTTGGTATGATCTCGGCGGCCACCTTTAACGTCTTTTCCAAGCGCTACATCATGGCATACGGTGCCCTCAATATTATCGCCGTTACCATGGTGATCGGCGTTTCCGCGCTGGCGGTGCTGGCGATCATATTTGAGAGCCCATTGGGCGGCTCCCTGGATTTCGATTTTACCGGCTGGGCCGTGGTCCTGACCTTGGCGATCCCGGGCGCCGCGTTGATGATCTGGGCCTGGGGCCGAGCGCTGTCCACCATCTCGCCGACGCAAGCGGCGGTGACCGTGGGCCTCAACCCGGTGGTCGCCATCGCTATCGCCACGGTTTTATTGTCGGAGCCGTTTTCGGTGCGCGTCGTCGGCGGGCTGGTGCTGATCATCGCCGCCATCGCCATCGCCAACCGGGGCTCTGGACCGAAGCCGGTAAGCGGCTGACAAAGGTGGCTTCGCCCGATATCGTGGCCGCCAATTCCTCTAACCATTGGAAAGAACAGAACCATGAGCGGACGCGTAGACGGCAAGATCGCACTAATCTCGGGCGCCGGTTCAGGACTGGGCCAGGCAACCGCCATCCACCTGGCGCGCGAAGGCGCCCGCATCGTCGCCACCGATATCGATGGGGGAACCGCCGAAGCGACGGCAGCTTCCATCAACGGTGAGTTTCAGGGCGCCGCGGTCTCCGCCGCTCACGACGTCACAAGCCAAGAGCAATGGGTTTCGGCGGTGGATCTTGCCGCGTCGCACTTTGGCGGGCTCGACATTCTGGTCAACAATGCCGGCATAAGCCTGCACGGCGATGTAGAATCGACGCCCTACAGCGATTTCCAAAAGCTGATGGACATCAACCTCAACAGCGTCTTCTTGGGCTGCCAGGAAGCCATGAAGGTGATGAAAAGTTCCGGCGCTGGATCGATCATCAATATCTCTTCGGTCGCCGGTAAAATGGGCAATCCCAACACCATCGCCTACGGCACCACGAAGGCCGGCGTCGCCTATATGACCAAATGTGTGGCCCTGGATTGCGCGCAGAAGGGCTATAAGGTCCGTTGCAATTCCATCCATCCCACCTATATCCGCACCCCTTTGATCGATCAGTTCCTGCACGATGACGAAGCGTTGGAGCGGCTGAACAAGATGGTGCCGCTGGGGCGCATCAACGAGACCGAAGACGTCACCTTTGCCATCCTGTTCCTGGCGTCGGACGAATCGGCGATGATGACCGGCTCGGAACTGTTTATCGATGGCGGGCTTAGCGCGGGCTATACGCCGAGGGTTTAATAGAAAAAGGCCCGCCTCCAAACCGGGAAGCGGGCCTTTGATCCAGCTCCGGGCCCGAAGGCCCAAAGTTTAGGTCTTAATCCTAGTAGGTATATTTGTACGGCAACTTGACGCCGGACTGCTCGGCGATATCAAGATAGCGCGTGAACAGTTTGGTTCCGGGAAGGCCTTTCTTATCATAAAGCTGGGCTTTTTCCTTGGACCAGCCGGCCAGCGCCTTGGCCATCACCGCGCGTTCCGCGAACGGCAAATCGGTAACCGTGCTGCCCGAAGCCCGAAGCCCCTTGATCGAACCATGGAAGCGCCTGGTGGATTCCTTGGCCACCTCGACCATCCAGTTTTCGGCTTCCTCGTCGATGATCTTGCGAACATTACCCGGCAGCTTGTTATAGCTCTTGGAGTTCATGGACATCTGATAGAGGAAGGTGGAGCCCCAGCCGACATTCTTGTAATGCTTGGCTGGCTCATTCAGCTTAAAGCCTTTCCATGCGGGCGGGAAAATCACCAAGCCTTCATAGACGCCGGACTGCAGCGAATTGTAGGCTTCGTTGAGGCTGGTCTGAACGACCGTAGCGCCGGTGAATTTCAGCCAGGGCAGGTTCAAACCGGCGCCGGCAATTTTATGACCCTTGAGATCGGCCATCTTGTTCCAAGCGAACTTGGTGCCGAGGCCATAGGACGAGAACGCGCCCGCGCCCAGCCAGCGTTGGCCAAACTTGCCCAAAGCGCCGGTCCATTCCGGAAATTCCTTGTAGGTCTGGCGCGAGATTTTCATCTGCGTCGCCGGATCTTCGGTCACGAATGGAACGAAATAGTTGAACGCCAATTGGGACGCCTTGGTGGGCTCGAAGCAGGCGCACCACAATCCGACGTCGAACAATCCCTTTTCAACGCCTTCGAGGACATCGAACGGGCCCGACACGGTATTCCACAATTTGACGAATTTCAGCTTATGCTTGGTTTCGGCGGCAACGCGCTTGGATACCGTCGGCGCAAAATAGCCGTCGGCCTTGAATATCGGCTCCAACGGCTTCATGGGCTGCCCGGAGCCAATGCGCAGCGAGAAGGATTCGGCGCTGGCAAAAGACGCGGACATCATTGCCGCGGCGACCGCAATCGCGCCGAGACTAAGTGCGCTTTTGTTAATGCTTAAACTCATAAGTCATCTCCCTTGGATGTTTTCTAAACGTACGTTACTCACACATTGCAAACGCACTAATACGCGCGTAGGAATCAATGCACGGCAAGGCAATATTGCCTTGGGTAGGCATATAATATCATTTATCTTGCCAATTCCAGAGAAACCAACGGGTTGATCACGGAAAGTTTAAAATCGCGGTCGGGGGCGCCGCGCTATAATTACCGCTGATCTGCGGGCAAAAAATTTGCGATTTAATTGGGAGCGCCAAAAAGCATGAGCGACAGCACTATGAATGGCCCTGGTGAAAATCCCGGTGAAAGCCCAGGCGTAAGTCCCGGCCAAAGCGCCGTCGATACCCAAGATGCGGTCACTCGGTTAACCAATGTTCTCAGCACCATATCCGCCTTTTGGGCATTGTCGCTGGCCGGTATCATTCTTTGGGATATCATCGGGCGCGGCGCCTTCGATAAGCCGTTCCTCGGCACCCACGAAATTGTCGGAAATTCGATCGTCGGCATTTTGTTCTTGGAGTTGCCTTCAACCATCAAGCGCGGCGCCATGCTTCGCACAGTGTTTATCTTCGATGCGGCGAGCGTGTTCTGGAAGCGCATTATCGACAGCGCTTCGTACCTGTGCGGCATTGCACTTTTTCTGGCCATCATTTACGGCGGCTGGGGCAACATGATCGTCAGCTGGCAGATCCTAGAAATCGAAGGGGCCGGGGCTTTTGAAGTGCCGATCTATCCGGTGCGAACACTGATCATTGTCTTCAGCGCGATCTGCGCGTTGGTCTATACCCAACTTCTTTACCAAACGGTGACCGGGCGCATTCTGCCGAAAAAGCAATAACCTCTCTAGCCGCATCCGGTTAACGCAAACATAAATTCAGGGGAGCATCCGCGTGGATCCCAATTCAGTTCTGCTAATTATCCTGGCCCTTTTGATCTTTCTGGTGGTCGCCGGTCTGCATATCGGCCTGGTGCTCGGCATTGTCTCGCTGATCGGCACCTACATGCTGTTCGGCGAAATGATCATCACCCTGGAACTGGCCAATCAGGCCGCCTATGCGGTGCTCCGAAACTCGGTGTTTGCAGCCATCCCACTGTTCGTGCTGATGGGCGAATTTATGAGCAAATCGGGCATGGCTACCGATCTCTATAAGATCGCCAACCATTTTCTGCGCAAATTGCCCGGCCGCCTAGCCGTCGCCACCGTGTTCGGCAACGCCGTGTTCGCCGCCGTGACCGGCGTCAGTATCGCGTCCGCCATGACCTTTTCGCGCATCGCCTACCCGGAAATGCGGCGCTACGGCTACAACCGGTCCTATGCCCTCGGCGCCATTGCCGGCAGCGCCAGCTTGGGCATGCTGATCCCACCCAGCGTCCTTTTGATCATCTGGGGTATCGTGATCGAGCATTCCATCGGCAAATTGTTCCTGGCCGGTTTCATTCCAGGAATCATATTGGCGCTCCTGATGGGCATCTATTGTTCGGCCCGCGCCGGCATGAACAAGGAATTGGCGCCATCCATTGCGGCCGGCGACGAACAGACGCCGACGGGCCAGGAAATGGTCAGCGGCCTCGGCGTCGTGGCTTTGATTCTTTTGGTGCTTGGCGGGTTGTTCATGGGCTTGTTCACACCGTCCGAATCGGCCGCCGTCGGCTGCGGCGGATCGATCATCTTTGCCATAATCAAGGGCATGCGCTGGCCGCATTTCCGCGTCGCCATTATCGATTCGGGCAAAACCATCGCGCCGATCATGTTTCTATTGATGACCGCCGCCATGTACTCCAAATTTCTGGCGTTGGGCAATATTGTTCAGATCATCCAGGATATGATCAACGGCCTTGGCCTTTCCGGCATCGGCGTGACCATTCTGATGGTGGTGATCTGGCTGGCCATGGGCACGCTAATCGATAGCATTTCCATTATCCTCCTGACCGTGCCGATCTTCTGGCCGCTGGCCGAGGCGGCCGGCTGGGACCCCAACGCCTTCGCCATCTTCGGCATCCTCGCCATCGAAGCGGGACTGTTGACGCCGCCGTTTGGGTTGCTGGTCTATACGGTGAAGGGCGCCGTGCCTGATTCCTCGGTAACCCTCACGGAGATTTTCGCCGGATCGATCCCCTATTGGCTATTGATGCTGGTTGTCATGATCATCATCTGGGTCTGGCCGATCACGGCAACTTTCCTGACCCAAACCCAATAAGTCACGGTCCTTAATTCAAGGCGTAGGGCCGGTATAAATTATGAGCAACCAAGCAACTGACTGGCGCATCGGCGTCGATACCGGCGGCACGTTTACCGATATCGTACTGACCGGTGGTGATGGCGACATTCGCGTCGCCAAGGTTCCGAGCACGCCGGAGAACCCTGCCCGCGCCCTGGTCACCGGAGCCGAGAGCATATTGGCCAGCGCCGGGCTCGGCCACGAAGAATTGCGCGCCATTTGCCACGGCACCACGGTGGCCACCAATGCTTTGCTGCAAGGCCAGATCGATGATCTAGCGCTGGTCGTCACCAAGGGCTTCCGCCATGTGTTGGAGATCGCCCGCCAATCGGTGCCCGAAGGTTACGGCAATTCCTATTTCTGGGTGAAGCCGGACCGCATAGTCCCGGTGCACCGGGTGTTCGAAGTGGACGAGCGTCTGGATTTCACCGGAAATGTGATCCGCGAGCTGGACGAGGATGGTGTCCGAAACGTGGCGCGGCGCTTGAAAAAGCGCGGCCTTTCAGCGGTCGGGGTTTGCCTTATCCATTCCTACGCCAACGCCGATCACGAACAAAGGGTGCGGGGTATCTTGGAAAGCGAATATCCCGAATTGACGGTTTCAATCTCGTCCGATGTATGGCCCGAGTACCGGGAATATGAGCGCGCCGTGACCACCCTGGTGGATGCCTTCGTCAAACCCCACATGCGCCGCTATCTGGGTGACATATCCGCGCTGTTGCCATCAACTTTAAGCCAGATGCCGTTCCTGGTGATGCAATCTTCGGGCGGCGTTTTGTCGTCCGAACAGGTGGCCCATAAGCCCATCGCGACGGCTTTGTCCGGTCCCGCCGCCGGCGTCGTTGGCGCCAGTGCCATGGCCAGACTGGCGGGCCGCGAAAATATCATCACCCTGGATGCGGGCGGCACTTCGACCGATATCTGTCTGGTGCAGGCGGGCACCCCGCAGGTGACCACGTCCGCCTCCATCGGGCCGTTCCCGGTGCGCCTGCCGATGATCGATATCCGCACCGTCGGCACCGGCGGCGGCTCTATCGCCTGGATCGGCGCCGAGGGCCAGTTGCGCGTCGGCCCGAAAAGCGCCGGCGCCGAGCCGGGGCCCATGTGCTATCCGAACGGCGGCGATGCGCCCACAATCACCGACGCCAACGCGGTCTTAGGCCGCATCCCGGCGCAATTGATCGGCGGCGCCATCGCCCTTGATGTGGGCCGAGCGCGCGCCGGCTTGGCCGAATTGGGCAAACAGCTTGGCGGCGATATGGGGCCTGAACGGCTGGCCGCCGGCATTATTGAAATCGCCAACTGGAACCAGGCCAACCTGATCCGCCAAATGACCATCGAACAAGGCATCGATCCTCGCCAGTTCGCGCTGCTGTCTTTCGGCGGCTCGGGCCCGGCGCAGTCGCCGGCAGTGATGGAGCTTCTGGGTCTGGATGCCTGCCTGGTGCCGCCCAATCCGGGCAATCTGTCGGCATTGGGATTGCTGATGGTTGATTACCGCTCCGACCATGTGTTCACGCAAATCGTTTCCGGCGATCAACTGAGCCCTGGAATGGCCGCCGGAATTTACAGCGATCTGGAAAGGGATGCCGCCGAGACCCTGGCCCGGGACGGCGTCGCGGCGGGCGATATCATGGTCCTCCGTCAGGCCGATGTGCGCTATTCCGGCCAATCCATGGAGGTGCGCGTCAATCTTCCGGGCGGCGCCATCACCGAGGCGGCGCTGGCTGCCATGGTAGAAAACTTCCACGCCGCCCACGAGCGCACCTTCGGCTATTGCTACCGGGGCACCCAAGAGATCGAGATCGTGAATTTCTGCGCATCGGGCCTCGGCAAGGTACAAAAACCGGAATTGCCGGCGGCGGATGTCACCGAACAGCCGTTCCCGGACGCAGCCGAAATGCGCCAAGTTTACTTCGGCGAAGATTGGATCGACACACCCATCTATGACCGCGCTTCGTTGGAGGGCGGCATGACCGGCACCGGCCCCATGGTGATCCAGGAGTTCGGCTCGACCACGGTGGTGTTTCCGGGACAATCGGTATCGGTGGACGGCTACCAAATCTTGATCATCGGGAGGGCGCCATGAGGTGGACCGAAACCGAGCAACGACAGATTGCCGCCATTAACGCCCGCATCCCAGATGTGGACCCGATTGTCCTGCAAATCGTCGAGGGCACGCTGAATTCCATCGAAGCCGAGATCGAGTTTGCGGTCGAACGCACGGCGCGCTCGCCGATGATCCGCGAAGCCCATGATTTTCGCGTCGGCCTGTTCGACCGCTTCCAGCGCAAGCTTACCGGGCGCTCCTATTCGGCCATACCCGATGCGGTGACCCGGGATTATGCGCCCGAAACCATGAAGCCCGGCGATGCCTATTTCATGAACGACACCTATGATACCGAGGGCGCCATCGGCCATTTGCCCGACATGTGCTCCACCATCCCGGCCTTCTTCAATGACGATCTAATCGCCTATATCCAGGTGTTCGGCCATCACGACGATATCGGCGGCAAGGTGCCGGGCTCGATGCCGGGCACCGCCTTGTCGGTGTTCGAAGAGGGGCTGATGATCCCGCCGATCAAGCTCTACAGCGAAGGCGTTCGCAACGAAGAAGCCTTCAAGATCATCCGCCGTAACTCCCGCGTGCCCGAAATGCTGGAAGCGGATGTGGATTCCGAAGTCCAGGCGGTGATCATGGGCGCGGCCCGCATGACCGAATTGTTCGCCCGCTTCGGCAAGGACGTCGTCGAAAACTGCTTCGCCGCCATATTCGAGCGCACCCGCCAGACATTCCTGGACGAATTGTTCCCCAAAATTGCCGACGGCACCTACTACGCCGAAGATTACGTGGAGCACGACGCCTTCACCGATCCCCTGCTGCACAAGATCGCCGTCACCATGACCAAGACGGCCGATAAGATTACCCTGGATTTCAACGGCACCGACGCACAAGCGGTCGGTCCCATAAACTGGGCCGCCGATTATGCCGAGGGCCGCTTCTTAATCAAATGGATCGCGCCGATCATGCGCAACCTGGCCGAAAGCCCGGAGCGTGCTGCCGAAATTCCCTGCAACGAAGGCGTCGTCGATCTGTTCGAAGTGGTGTTCCCCGAAAAAGGCACTCTGATCACGCCGGTGCGTCCGGCGCCCACCAATGCCCGCGCCTTCGTATTGCTGCGCATGCTGAGCCTGTTCGCCGGCGCCCTCGCCCAGGCGGTGGACGGCAAGATGCCCGCCGATCAGGAAACCATCCGCTATACCGGCTTCTATGGCTATGATCGGGCCGGCGATTATTTTCTGTCCCGCGAAGTGTTAGGCGGCGGCGGCGGCGGGCGCTATTACGCCGACGGCTCGGACGCCATCCACGTGGTGCCCGATTCCCGCAACCAGCCGGCCGAGTTTACCGAAACCCGCTATCCCTTGCGCGTCGAAAAATTGGCCTTGGCCCCCGATTCCGGCGGCGCCGGAGAGTTTCGCGGCGGCCTCGGCTACGAAAAGGAGTACCGCTCGCTCACCGATTGTTTCACACTGGTGTCGGCCGACCGGGTGCGGCTTGGCTGTTATGGCGTCAATGGCGGGCACGCCGGGGCGCCCTTTGGAGTCTTTGTGGATGCCGAGGGCGCGGCCCGCAAATTGGGCGGACTGGAAGACGAAATTCCGATCACCGAGGACGAATTGATGCGCGTCACCACCACCGGCGGCGGCGGTTGGGGCAACCCGTTGGACCGCAGCGCCGAAGCGGTGCGCATGGATGTCTGGCAAGGCAAAGTATCAACGGAGCGGGCGTTGGAGGATTACGGCGTGGTCATGGCCGCCTTCGACGACGACGAGCCGATCATCGATGTGCCCGCCACCGAAGCCAGACGCGCCGAAATGCGCGGCCGGCAATCGGGCGAGCGGGTGATCATTGACCGGGGCCCCGGCATCGATGCGGTGACGCCGGCCAACAAGCAAGGCGCAAAACCGAAAAGATACGGATGATGATGGAGGCCACCGAAATTGCGCGTCTGGTGGCGGCGGGCGAATTGCGCGCCGAAGATGTTCTCTCCGATCATCTGGCGCGCATCGATGCTACCAATCCCGGTATCAACGCCATCGTCACGCTGACACCGGAATTGGCCCTGGAAGCGGCGCGGGATATCGACAGGCGGGTGGCGGGTGGCGATACGGTCGGCCCTCTCGCCGGGGTACCCGTCGGCATCAAGGATATTATCGAGACGGCGGGCATTCGCACCACCTACGCCTCGCCTTTGTTCAAAGATAACGTGCCCGACGAAGACGCCCTCACGGTTCAGCGCATCAAGGCCGCCGATGGGGTTATCGTCGGCAAGACCAACACGCCGGAATTCGCCACCGGCGGCAACACCAACAACGCTATCTTCGGCGCCACCCGCAATCCCTGGAATACGGATTTGACCCCGGGCGGTTCCACCGGCGGCGGCGCGGCAGGGCTGGCGGCGGGCATGTTCGCGCTCGCCCTTGGCACCGATCTGGGCGGCTCGCTGCGTCTGCCAGCGGCCTTTTGCGGCGTCGTCGGTATTCGCCAGACGCCCGGCCTGGTGCCCTTCGCCCCCAATCCAACGCCCTTCGATCTGTTCGAAGTTCAAGGCCCCATGGCCCGCACCGCGGGCGACGTCGCCCTGGCGCTCAGTGTGCTAGCCGCACCCGATGCCGGCTTTCCCGTCGGCAGCCACGGGAGCCCGGAATTTGAGCCTAAGACCGCGCCGCTGCGCATCGGTTATGTGGAGGATATCTCCGGGGTCGGCATCGAAGCCGATATCGCCGCCGCCTGCGGTGCCGCCGCCGGCGCCCTCACCCGCCACCAAGTGGAAGAGCTTGAGCTCGATCTATCGGAAGGCCGCGATGCCTTTACCACGCTGCGCGGCCAATGGATGGTCAACAAGCATCTGGCGAACTTGGATCGGCTGGACAAGATGGGCGACAATCTGGCCGGCAATATTCGGAGCGGTCTTTCCCAGACGCCCACCGATATAGCCAAAGCCGAGGCAACGCGGGGAAAATTGTGGGGCGTTATGGCAAACTATTTCACCCGCTTTGATCTTCTTGCAACGCCGGTGACGGCGGTCTCCCCATTCCCGTGGCAGCAGAATTATCCCGAGACCATCAACGGCGCGCCGATGCAGACTTATATCGACTGGATCGCGCCCACCTTCGTGATCTCGCTGCTCGGTCTGCCCGCCTTGTCGGTTCCGGCGGGGCTGAACCAGGATGGATTGCCGGTGGGGCTACAGATTATCGGGCCGCGCTATTCCGAAGCCGCCATGCTGGCGGTGGCGGCGGAGATACAAGACGCCATCCCGATCGCCTTTCCTCAGTAGCCCACCTTCACCAGATAGAGCCCTTCCGGCGGCGCTGTCGGCCCGGCGCGGGTGCGGTCCTTGGCGGCCAATATGGCGGCAATGTCCGCAGCCGACCACTTACCCTCGCCCACCAATTTCAACGTGCCGGCGAAGTTGCGCACCTGATGATGCAGGAACGAGCGCGCCCGAACCTGGATGTGGATCTCATCACCGGCGCGCGTGACGCGCAATTCGTCCAGGGTTTTGACCGGACTGTCGGCCTGGCACTGGGCAGCGCGGAAGCTGGAAAAATCATGGTTGCCGATCAGGGCCTGGGCGGCTTCGTGCATGGCCCCGGCGTCCAAGGCCACCGGCACCCACCAGACCCGGCCCGCATCGACCGCCGGCGGTGGGCGGCGGTCCAGGATGCGAAACAGATAGCTGCGTTCGCGGGCCGAAAAACGGGCATGGAATTGGCGGTCTACTTCCTCGGCGGCCAGCACCGTCACCGGCAGCCCGCGCAGATGAAAATTCAAGGCATCACGAACGGTGCTGCCATCGGTGTCTTTTTCGATATCCACATGCGCCACCTGGCCCAAGGCATGGACGCCGGCATCGGTGCGCCCGGCGCCCTCTACCAATTGGATCTCTCCGCAAAAGCTGGTAACTGCGTTCTCCAGAGACTGCTGCACGGAAGCGCCGTTGTCCTGGCGCTGCCAGCCGTGGAACGGTCCGCCGTCATATTCGATGATGAGTTTGTAGCGTGTCATGGCATTTCGGCTACGGCTTGCGCCCCCACAAGGTTTCGGTCTTGGCCAGGGCCATGTCGCACTCGACTAAATAGTCCCACGGATTGTCGCCATTGTTCTTGTTTCACGTTTGCCTCAATCCAACCTAGTGCCCTTGGTGATCTTGTGGCCGCGCAAAAATTCTTCCGCCGCCATCGCCTTGCCGCCGCTCCGCTGCAGCCGCGTGATACGCACCGCGCCGGCGCCGCAGGCGATGGTCAGCTTATCGTCCAGCACTTCGCCGGGCGCGCCGCTGCCGTCCACCATTTCGAGCCCGAGGATCGATAGCCGTTTGCCATTCTCTTCAAACCAGGTGCCGGGCCAGGGATTGAAGGCGCGCTGACTTCGTTCGATCTCCAGTGCCGTCCGGGACCAATCCATACGCGCTTCGGTGCGATCCAGTTTGTCCGCATAGGTGATCCCGGTTTCAGGCTGGGCGTGGGGTGTCAGGTTTTCGATGCCTGCCAGCACCTGAACGATCAGCTTTGCGCCGATGGCAGCCAAGGCATCGTGCAGGCTTTCGCCGGTGGTCTCGGCAATGATCGGAACGGCGCCGTGCAACAGTTCCGGGCCGGTATCCAAACCCTCGTCCATCTGCATGATGGTGACGCCGGTCTCGGTATCACCGGCGGCGATGGCCCGCTGGATGGGCGCCGCGCCGCGCCAACGGGGCAACAGCGACGCATGCACATTGAGGCAGCCGAGGCGTGGCGCTTCCAATATGGCTTTCGGCAGGATCAACCCATAGGCGGCGACCACCGCCGCATCCAAATGCAAAGCCCGGAAATCATCTTGAGCGCCGCTATCTTTGAGGCTTACCGGCGTCCTGACTTCGAACCCATTGGCTCCCGCATAGGCATGCACCGGGCCAAGCTTCACCTTTTGGCCGCGCCCGGCAGCGCGCGGCGGCTGGCAATAGACTGCGGCAATCTCGTGACCGGCTTTGATCGTTGCTGCCAGGATGGGCACCGAAAAATCCGGCGATCCCATGAAGGCGAGGCGGAGAGGTCCGGCCATGGTTTTAGGCCTCCGCCGTTTCTTTGGCCTTTTGTTTTTTGGTTTTGCGCAGTTTGCGCAATATCAGGCTGCGTTTCAGGCTGGATATGTGATCGACGAACAGCACGCCGTCCAGATGATCCATCTCGTGCTGAATGACGGTGGCCAGGATGTCTTCCGCTTCCAGCTCTTGGCGCTTGCCGTCCCGGTCCAGATACCCGACCTTGATTTTGGCCGGACGCTCCACCTCGGCATAGTGTTCGGGCAGCGACAGGCAGCCTTCTTCGTATTTGAACAAATCCTCCGACGCTTCCAACAATTCCGGGTTGATCAAAAATATAGGATCGCGGTTATCGGGATCCCGGGACACGTCAGCCACCAAAATCCGCTTTTGCACATCCACCTGAGGCGCCGCCAGGCCAAGGCCGGGAGCCGTATACATGGTGTCCAGCATATCGTCCAACAGCCGGACGATATCGGCGTCCACATTCTCGACGGGAGCGCAGGTGACTTTCAGGCGCGCATCGGGCGCGATGATGATCGGCAAAAGGGCCATGGTGATTCGCTATAATTAACTGGGAGTGCTGGAAATAGGACAGGCGGAGCCGACGGTCAAGTTCTTGCAAACCCAAGGGCCCGGGCAGCAGCGGCTCACGGCAATTGCACCGGAGCGTATGTTGCGGCATGGTCGCCCCATGGATTTTACCAACATCATTATTGCCCTCGCCGCCTTGGCGCTCGGTTTGGCCGCCGGACGCGCCCTCTGGCATTCCAAATCCAGCGCGCTGGCGTTGGATATTGAACGGCTGCGCGCCGAGCGCAATGGCTTCCGCGGCGACGCCGAGCGGCTCAAAATCGAAAACACCCGGCTGGAGACAACCCTCGAAAAAGACCGCGAGGCGCACGAGGAAAAACTGGCGCTGCTAGTGGCCGCCGAGGAACGGCTGAAAATGCAATTCCAGACGGTGGCCACCGAGATTCTGAAAGGCCAGAGCACCACTTTCACCAAGCAAAACAAGGATCAGTTGGGCACCCTCCTTAACCCCTTGGGCGAGAGGATCAGGGAGTTCCAGCAAACCTTGCAGACCGCTCATACGGAAACCAAGACCGAGCGCGGCATATTGAAAGAGCAGATCAAGAACCTGACCCTCGCCAGTGCCGACATGATGACTGAAACCGGGAACCTAACGCGCGCCCTGAAAGGCGACACCCAGGCCCAGGGCGCCTGGGGCGAGATGATTTTGGAAACCATCCTCGAAAAATCCGGCCTTCGCGCCGGCGAGGAATATGAGCCCCAGACCAGCCATACGGACGACCAAGGCAACCGGCTGCGCCCGGATTTTTTGGTCAAGCTCCCCGGCGAGCAGCGCATTGTCATCGATTCCAAGGTGTCGCTGAAAGCCTATGAGGCCTTCACCTCCGCCGAAGACGAAGACGAGCGCAGCGCTAATCTGCGCGCCCATATGCAATCGCTGCGCACCCACATCAAAGGCCTTGGCGAAAAGAATTACCAGATCGCGGTCAATTCCCATCTGGATTACGTGATCATGTTTGTGCCCATCGAGGGCGCGCTGGCGGCGGCGCTGCAACAAGACCCGGAATTGATCGGCTATGCGATCGAGCAAAATGTGCAGATCGCGACGCCGAACATTTTAATCACCGTGCTGCGCACCATCGCCAATGTCTGGCAGGTGGAACGGCGCAACCGCAATGCCGACGAGATCGCCAAGCGCGCCGGTGGCCTCTATGACAAGTTTGTCGGCTTCGCCGGTGATATGGATGCTCTCGGCGGGCGCCTCGATCAGGCGCAGGTCAGCTACGATGCAGCGCTGAACAAGCTGTCGATCGGGCGTGGCAACATCGTCCGCCAGATCGAACAGCTTAAGGACATGGGCGCCAAGACGTCGAAATCCATGCCAGAGGATTTACTGGAAGACGCTGCCCAAGATGATGATGCGCCCGGCATCGAATATTTGCCGGGCAGTTCCGAGCCGAACGCCGCCGAATAATATTTCGCCCGCAGCCCGCCAGCCCCGCGCCAGCCGGAATCAATCCGCCGGAAAATATTTGTCGATCCAGTCTTTCACCAAATTGATCACCCTCGGATCGTTTTCGCCGAACATGAAGTGATCGACGCCGGCCATGATGTATAATTCGGCGTTTTCGCCGGCGTGGGCGAACAAATCCATGGAGCCCGATGGCCGCACCACGATGTCGGAGGCAGCGTGGATGATCATTAGCGGGCGCGGCGCCACCTTGGCCACATGGTCCTGCGGACAGAAATCCAGGGTCTCGATAGCCGTTTTGACGGAAAAATCGAAGGTCGAGCGCTCGTCGATATTGGCGCGCAAAGGCTCCGGGATCGGCACAATATCGAAGCGGTGGGCGCGCGGTGCTTCCTCGCCGGCGGCCAGCTTGGCGCGGCCGTCGGCGATCATGTCGGCGAATTTTTTGGCTTCCTCCGGGGAAGAATGCAAATCGCCCAGAAAACGGTGCGAATCGCCCCAGCCGCCTTGGGCGATGACCGCCTTGGCGCGGTCGTCTTCGGCCGCCGTACAGGCCGCAACGACGGCGCCGTAGCTGGTGCCCAGCAGCGCAATGCGGTTTGCGTCCACTTCCGGGCGCGACGCCAAGTAATCGATTGCCGCCTTACAATCGGCAATTTCTTCGGCCGGCACGACGACGCCGCGCGGCCCTTCTGATGCGCCGCAGCCCCGGAAATCGAAGTTCAGACAGGCATAGCCCCATTCGGGAAACTGCGCCGTCGACCAGCGCTGGGCGGGCCCATCCTTGTGGCCGCCGAAGCCATGCATGATGACAAAGGCAGGTAGCTTTTCAGCCCTCTCGTCTGGTGCGTGGAACACGCCGGAAAGCGCCAAGCCGTCTGACTGGAATGTGATATTTTCTTGCATGGTTTCCCCCGAATTTAAGGTGGGCATTACCGGTTAATCCGGCTTCCGGGTCAAGCTATTCCGCCTCGATCTTCGCCGCCCATCCGAAATCATCGAAGATGGTGTAGAGCGCCGGCAGCAGTATCAGGATCAGCACCGTCGCCGTCATTAGCCCAAACGCAATGGACGTCACCAGCGGGATCAAAACCTGGGCCTGCAGACTGGTTTCGGTCAGCAATGGCAAGAGCCCCATGATGGTGGTGGCGGTGGTCAGGAAGACGGCGCGGAAACGCATCTTGGCGGCGTGGGCGGCGGCGGCGGCGGCGCTTTCCCCGGCGCGGCGCTGGATGCGGATAAACTCCATCAGCAGAATGGCGTTGTTGACGACAACTCCGGCCAGCGAGGCAAAGCCGACGATGGACGGCATCGACAGATCGAGGCCTAATAATATGTGCCCCCAAATAACGCCGATCAGGCCTAAGGGAATAGCGACCATGACGATCAGCGGCTCCAAATAGTTGCGGAACAGGAAGCTGAGCAGCAAATAGACGCCGACCAGCCCAATCAGGAAGCCGTTGCGCACGGAGCTTCCGGTCTTGGCGCCCTCCGCCACCTGCCCCCTGGCATCGACGCTGACCCCTGGATATTTGGTGGCCAGTTCAGGCAGTAATCGGGCCTGCATATCGCTGATGATCTCGGCGGTGTTGGCCACATCGGTGTCTACGTCGCCCTGGATGGTCACCGTGCGGGCGCCATCGATGCGGTTGATGCGGGCTAGTCCGCGCCCGCTTTGCAAAGTGGCAACGGCGCTCAACGGAATTTGCGCGCCGCCCTCGCCCGAGACGCTGAAATATTCCAGATCGTTGAGGCTGTCCTTGTCGGCGGCGGCTAGGCGCACATCGATCTCGTATGACTCCGCGCCCACCTGTACTTCGCCAGCCGTCCTTCCGTAAAATGCGGCGCGCAGTTGGCGGGCGATCATCTCTGAAGTTAGACCAAGCGAGGTGGCACCATCTTTCAGGCGGAGGCGAATCTCCGGCTTGCCGGGGCGTAAGTCATCGGAAAGATCGCGCACCCCGGCATAGCCGCCAAGCCAGCTCTGCATGGCCAGCGAGGCGGCCTTCAGCTCCTCCAGATTACCGCCGCCGAGGCGGATATCGATAGCGCGCCCCGCCGGGCCCAAAGTCGGCTCGGTGAATTTCAACGCAATCACATCGGCCTGTTTGCCCACCGCCCGGCGCCAGCGCTGCAACAAATCTTCGGCGCTGATGGTGCGTAATTCGGTGCCTAGAATATCGGCGGTCACGGTTGCGATATGGGGCCCGGTCTCGAACGCGTCGATATTTTCGTTGAAGCGCACGTTAATATTTTTGATCAGGCCTAAGCCGCCCGGCTGGCTGGGTGACAATTCCTTGCCGATATCGGTGATGGCGGTGGATATGCGCGCCACCAGATCGGCGGTGCGGGCAAGCGGCGTGCCTTGCGGCATCAGGATGCGGGCTTCAACCACGTCACCCTCGATATCGGGAAAAGCGCGGAATTTTAAGACCCCGCCGGCGACCATCGAAACCGAGAACAGAAACATCATGATCACCAGCCCGAGGGTCAGGTAGCGCCAGTGAATGGCGGCGGCGATGATCCGCGCCAGGGGCACATCGCGCAGCCACTCGATGCCGGCTTCCAGTTTGCGCCGGATCAGCGGCGGCGGCGTCTGGCCGGCGCCGCTGAGAGTACGGGAAATATGGTGGGGGAGGATCAAAAACGCCTCCACCAGAGAGACGCTCAACACCATCAGCAATATGATCGGCATGAATTTGAGGATGCTGCCGATATCGCCCTTCAGGAACGCCAGCGAGCCGAACACAAACACGGTGGTCAGAAACGACGATATGACGCCGGGCGCCACCTGTTTGGTGCCGTCCACCGCAGCCTTTAGGGGCGCTGAGCCGGCGCGCATATGGGCGGCGATGTTTTCGGCGATGACTATGGCGTCATCGACCAGCAACCCGATGCCGATCAGCATACCGACCATGGTGATCATATCGAAGGACAGCCCGGTGAACGCCATGAAGGCAATGGCACCCAAAAACGATACCGGAAAGCCCATCGATACCCAGAACGAAAAGCGCGCGCTGAAAAACAACGACAAGGTGATCATCACCAAAATCAGGCCCTGCCAGCCATTTTTGATCAACAGCGACAAGCGGTCATCGACGATGGAGGATATATCCCTGGTAATGGTGAAAGTGACGCCGGGCGGCGCCCTTTGGCGCTTGTCATCGAGGAACGCCTTGACCGCGCCGATCACCTTCAAGGTATCCTGATTGCGGGTTTTGGAAATCTCCAATATGGCGGCCCGGACGCCATTGAAGACCACGCGGCTTTCCGCCAATTCAAACATATCGGTGATTTTGGCGATGTCGCCGAGGCGAATCTCGGCGCCCGAGGCGGAGCCAACCACCACCAAATCCCTGAACTCCAACGGATTGCGGCGCTCGTCATCGAAGCGCACCAGGATATCGCTTTCGGTGGTTTCGATGGTGCCGGCGGGCAGATCAAAGCTTTGCCGGGCAATGATTGCGGCGATGTCATCGACGCTTAATCCATATTGGCGCAAGGTTTGCGCCGCAACTTCGATGCGGATCTGGTGATCGGAGAAGCCGCGCACATTAACCTGCGACACTTCGCCGGTGGCCAGCAGATTGTCTTTGATGTCCTCGGCGTAAGCCTTGAGATCGGTCGCCGACATGGGCCCTGAAACGGCGACGGCGGCGACAAAATCGGTGAGGCCGATCTGGCGGATGGCTGGGTCTTCGGCCAGGTCGGGGAAATTATCGATGGCCTCGATCTCGGTCTTTATCTCGTTCTGGAAGCGGTCGAAATTGCTGCCTTCGAGCATTTGTGCGATTGCGGTGCCGACATTTTCGCGCGCCTCGCAGCGCACTTCGTCCACGTCTTTGACTTTTTCCAGCGCCTCCTCGATGCGCCGGCAGATGGTCCGCTCCACCTCCTCGGCGCTGGCGCCAGGATAGAGCACACGCACTTCGACCTCGTCGGCAGGGATCACAGGAAAGGTTTCGCGCTTGACGCTGGACGCCGCGATCAGGCCGATGGCGATGAACAGCACCATGACCAAATTGGCGGCGGTCGGATGCTCGGCAAAGTAACGGATCATCAGAAACCAGCCTTGCCGGCGGCTTCGGCAATCAGCCGGGCCCGGGCGCCCGCATCGGCGGCCGGGTCCAGAAGCATGCCGTCAATGGCCGGGATCAGATCGGAAATGACAATGCGCTCGCCGGCCTTGATGCCGCTTTCGATCACCGCCACGCCGCCCAGAGAAAGGCGCAATTTGACGCTTCGAATTTGCAGACGATTGTCCGCCGTCACCACGAACGCCTTGCCATCACGGAGGGCAGATCGGGGAATAACGGTCTCGCCGGCGCGCACGCGGCCGCGCAGTTCCACCTCCACATACATATTTTTGGCCAGCGGTGGGCGCGCATCCCCCGCCGCGATTGCATAGGGATTGTCGACGGCGACAATGACGCCGATGGTGCGCGTGCGGGGATCGATGCGGTCGGCAATACGCGCCACGCGGCCCTGCCAGGTGCTGACCAAGGCACCAGCTTTCAGCCGGATAATGGGGGTCAGACCGAGGATATTTTCGATCTCACCCATGGCCTGTTTCGCCGTAACGCCGGCGATGCGGGCGGGATCTAGAAGCTGGAACATTTTGTCGATGGGCAGTTGCGCCGATATTTCCGATATATTGATGGAATCGGCGATCAACAATGTCTGCCCCGATTTTGCGAACTGTGCTTTTTCCACATTCACTTTTGCAATACGTGCGTCGAACGGCAGGGTGATGATGGTCCGTTCCAGATCGCGCCGGGCGTTCGCTATGCGAATGCGCGCCGAGGCCAGTTGGGCGTCCAACTTCTGCTTTTCTACCGGCAACAGGTTGAGGACGTTAGCTAAGGTTTGAATGCTTTGCTGGCGCACTAGCAGATTGCGCTCTTCGGTATCAACGGCGGCCGCCGAAGCCACCCGGGAGCGTACCAGTTGGCGCTTGCGATCCAGCTCCCGCCTGGCGATGGCCAACAAGCGGTTTTCGATGGCCAGGGACGCCCTTGTATTGGCGCCGCGCCCGGCCAGTTCGGCCAGTTGCGCACCTATGACGGCGACATCGGCCTCGACGGAGCGCAAGGCGAGCCGGTAGTCGGCGGGATCAATGCGCAGCAAAATGGTGCCCTTGGGCAAAATGGCGCCGGATTTCAGTTGGCTGTGAATTTCGATGACCTTGCCCTGAACCTCAGCCACCGCTTCCCAGACGGTGCCCGGCGTCACCGTACCGAAACCCAGCGCCCGGGGCACAACATCGGTCCTGGGAACGGTGATGATACGCACTTTGCGCGCCACCTCGCCGGCGCCAGAGCGTCCCGGCTCGGCCGGATTGCGCACATTATAGGCAACAAAGGCAACGCCGATCAGGATCGGCACGATGATCAATAGCCGTTTCCAGATGCTTTTTCCCGGATTGCTTTGGGTCTCACTCATGAGGTCTCTCCTTGGGACTCGGCCATTGGCAAACCGAGCGAGGCAAGCACCGAATGGCGCACCTCGCCGGCCACCAAGGCGATTTCATCGGGGCCATATTCCTCCAATCCGAGGCGGCGCAGCAGCACCACCCGCGCCACCCCGAATACGATCACCTGACCCATGACCGCGTGGGCGCGAATGGCGGCGCGGGGATCGTCATCACTGCGGCCCAACGCCGCCGCCACCAGGCGGGTGAGGCAGCGATGCATGGGCGCGACGCGGCCGTCATACAAAATCTGGAAATCTTCGGATGGATTGGCGTATTCGCGCATCACCAGCGGCGCCCGCCAGCGCATGAAATCGCTACCAATAAAAATGTGCAAAACCGTATCGGCAAAGCTGGCGACCAAAGGTGCAAGCGCGTCCCGGTTGCCGGCGGCGCCGGCGATAGCGGCATCCATGCGCGCCATGGCCGGGCCGAACATGGGTTCGGTATCGGCTACCAATTGCTTCAAAAGCGTGCGGTAAAGATCGCGTTTGCCGCCGAAATGATAGCCGATGGCGGCGATATTGACGCCCGCCTTGGCCGCCAGGCGGCGCGTCGTGACCGCCTCGTATCCTTCCAGGGCGAACAATTCCAGCGCCGCGTCCAGCAACTGAGCCCGCGTCTCGTCACCCCGCGCCGGTTGGGCGTTGGTGGTGATGGTAGGTGTGGCCGTAGCGGTATTCTCGCTGCCTGTTTTGCTATCGGATTTGGTGCCCGGTAGATTTGCCATACCAACACCCTATGCCAAACACATGATTAAATCAAACGATTGAATTAAGCGTTGTTGTTACAAGTTCAACTCCACCCGCAATGCCAGGCATCCAGGGCCGGCCTCGCGTTCTGCAGAACCCACCCCTATCAGATCATATTCTTGATATCAGACGTAAATGTCGGATAGGCGTAAACCGTGCCCCGCAGATCAGCCGCCGATATGTTGTGGCTCATGGCGAGCGCAAATATGTGGATGGTCTCCGGCGCCCCGTGACCCAAAAGATGGGCGCCGAGAATACGCTCGGTGCCGTCTTCGATCAGAACCTTGGAAACCGCGGCGCGCTCTGCATAGGTCTTGGCCGAGCGCCAGTCCTTCAAATCGTTCAGCTTGACCTCAAATTTGAGGCCAGCCGCTTCCGCCTCTTCCGGCGAGTAGCCGACGCTGGCCATCGCCGGGATGGTAAAGACGCAGCGCGGCACGGTCAGGTAATCCGCCGTTTGCAGGGCGTCAGGGTTGATGATGTTGTTGCCAACGATGCGCCCCTCATAGGTGGCCACCGGCGACAACTGCGGCCCCGACGCGGCGTTGGCGTCACCCGCAACGAACACCGCCGGGTTGGAGACGCTTTGTAGATTTTCGTTGAGGGCGATCACCGGACCGTCATGGTCGATGCCGGCGGCGTCGAGATCAAGATCAGATACCGCCGCCACCCGGCCGGCGCCGTTGGCGACCACCTCAGCATCGATGGAGACCGATTTTCCGCCTTCCTCGTAAGTGACTTTAAAACCATCACCCGACGGCGCGATGGATTTGGTAGCGACGCCGGTATGAATGTCGATACCGATGCGCCCGCTTTCTTCGACCAAGGCAGCAACGATGTCCTGGTCCATGGCGGCCAGGGCCGTGTCGGCGACTTCCAAGATGGTCACGTGCGTGCCGGCGCGGGCGAACACATGGGCGAATTCCAGCCCGATGACGCCGGCGCCGATGAACACCAGGCTTTTCGGCAACTGGGCCCGGTCCAATATGGCGTCGCTGTCTATGGCATGCTCAAAGCCGGGGATCGGCAGGTTGCGCGGCGCCGAGCCGGTGGCGATCACGAATTGGCCGCCCGCTACGGTTTCGCCGTTGATTTCAATCTCGCCCGGTCCGGTGAATTTGGCGGCGCCGTGGGCGGTGTCGATGTTGCGCCCGGTGAGGCTGCCTTCGAACATATCGGGCACGCCTTCGACAAAGGTTTCCTTGCGCGCGATCAGGGCCGGCCAATCGATGCCGTTGAAGGCGGCGTCGATTTTATGTTCGGACGCATCGGCGATGACGTTCAGCGCATCGCCGGCGGCGACCAGCACCTTCTTCGGCACACAGCCGCGCAACGCGCAGGTGCCGCCGAAATCCCGGCCATCGATAACCAGTACCGATTTGCCGGCTTCCTTGGCCATGCCGGCAGGCGCAAATCCCGCGTTTCCCGCGCCCAAAACAATAACGTCATAATGTTGTTCCATGACCGCGTTCCTTTGCTGTTTCGGTGATTGCCCCGATGATCAAATTCCGGGGGTGAGGTAATCCAGCCCGACACTATTGGCAATACATGGCACCATCACTTCCATGTGAAAAACGCCGCCGCCAAAACCAGCCTAAATCATAGATGACTGTCGAGCACGATCCGATCCGGCTCCGGTGCCTCGTTGATGGCCGAAAAAACCTCATCGACGCTGGTAACGCTGGTGAACAATTGGCGCGCCTTGGGATGGGCGAAGCCGGCATCGATGACATCATCAACCAGCGCCATCAGGTTCCGCCAATAGCCGCCCACATCCAACACGACAATCGGCTTCGAATGCTGGCGCAACTGCTTCCAGGTGATGATCTCCATACATTCGTCGAGGGTGCCAAGGCCGCCGGGCAGGATGACGAAGGCATCGGCGCGCGAAAACATGGTATTCTTGCGGGCGTGCATGGAGCCAACCTTGATCAATTCCGTGACTTCGTTGTGGCTGACTTCCATCTGGTCGAGAAATTCCGGGATAACCCCGGTCACATGGCCGCCGCCCTTGAGCACCGCGTCGGCGATGATGCCCATCAAACCGATGCGCCCGCCGCCGAACACCAGGCCAATGCCGCGCGCCGCCATTTCGGCGCCCAATTGCCCCGCCGCCTGGGCATAGGCGGGATCGGCACCCTCGCGGGAGCCGCAAAATACGGCGATAGCGTCCAGTTTTTCCATTGCAGTGGCTGAATATCACGGATGCCGACCCCAGTTCAAACCCAGTTCAATCCCCGCGCCCACCCGCGCCGCCCAACTGGCGGGCTTTACGGGTAGCCACGAACCGTGGCACCAGAAGCCATGGAGCTGTTCGACAATCCCGCCATCCGTATCTTTGCAGGCCCGCTGCTTAGCGCCTTGGGCCTTGGGCTTGTGCTGCGCCTGGCCGGCGGCGCCGGCAGCGGGCGGCGCATCGCCGGCGCCGGTATCGGTCTTGCCTTTGCCTGGTCGGCGGCGATGGTCTTCGGCGCCCCCGCTATACCGCCCGTACCCGGACCCGACGCCCTGGTCAGCGCCGCCGCCGCCGGGCTGATCGTTGGCGTAGTATTCGATGTCTATGGAACTGGCGAAAACGCCGGCGGCGGGCGGTTGGCCGGCTGGCCAGGTTGGCTGGAATGGGGTCTGATCTTGGCCTTCGGCGCCGGCTGTGCAGCCTGGCTTTTGGACGGCTTCGGTGCCGAGGTGCCGGTCGTCATGGCGCTTTGGGGATTGACAGTGTATCGCCTCCGCCGGGTATTCGGCCGGGATGTGGACGTTCTAGCTGGTGATGCCCTGGCGCCGCTGGCCATGCTCATGATGGCGGCCGCCGGACTGGGGTTGATCGCCGCCGCCGCCAATTTGGAAAGCAGCCGCGATCTGGCCTTGGCGTTGGCCGCCGCGATCGCCGGATTTGCCATGCTGTCGTTATTCGACCGGTCTTTGCGCTTCGGGCTGACGCCGGTCCTCGGCGCCGGCGGCGGTATTCTAATGATCAGCGTCCGCATGACCGACGCGGCGCCGTTTCTGATCCCGGCGGTGGCGATTCTCGGCTTTATCCTGTTCGCCGATTCGTTGTTCCGCCAGCCCGCCCTGGCCCGAATTGGCGCCTTCCGCTGGGGCCGCTTTGGGCTGATCGCCCTCGGCGGAACGGTGCCCATCGCCCTGGCCGCCGCCGCCGCTTTGATCGGTGCCGGTTTCGGTGGATATTAGGGCCGGCCCATTTGCCTTTAAGGAGCGTTGCAAGGGGCCGGAGCGGGGAGTAATCTGGCGGCATCAGGCTTATATTTCTATGAGCCTTGATCGCGATTGGGATCGGCATGAACAAATCGGTCATCATATCCATCATCGGCGGCGCCATCGTGGCGGTCGCGCTTGTCCTCAATTTCGTGCTCGAAGGCACCGACGATGGCGGCGATGCGGCGCCCGGCCGCGCCGGTGACGTCACCGTAAAATCCGGCGCCCAGGATCCGGCGCCCAGCCCGGCCAAACCGCAAACGGCGGCTAAACCCCAATCCACCAACAAGGCTGCCGGCAAGCCGGTGGCGCAACCAGCTTCCAAAGCTCCGCCGGCGGGTCCGATCCAACCCAGCTTCGATATCGTCCGTATCAATCCGGAAGGCGATACGGTAATGGCCGGGCGCGCGGCAGCCAACGCCACGGTGCGTGTCTTTGACGGCGGCAAGCTGATCGGCGAAGTACAGGCCAACCGCCGCGGCGAATGGGTGTTCGTACCCACCAGCCCGCTTGCGCCGGGCAGCCGCAAATTGTCGTTGAGCGCCAGCGTCGCCGGCGCCAAGGCGGTGGCATCGGGCTCCGAAGTGGTGCTGGTGATCCCCGAAAAGGGCAAGGATATTGCCGGACGGGCGGCGCCAATACCCAGTAAGCCGCTGGCCTTGCGCATCCCCCGGGATGGGAGCAAGCCCGTCGAAGTGTTGCAAAAACCAGGTCCGGCGCGCACACCGACTAGCGCCAAACCGGGCGCAGGCGCGGCGCCCGAGGGGAAAATATTCGCCGTCGACGCGGTTGATTATGACGATGCCGGGCGGCTCGATATTATAGGCTCGGGCCCCGCCGGCGGGCTTGTGCATCTTTATCTGGACAACAAGTTTCTCGGCCGCGCCACCGCCAGCCAGAGCGGGCGCTGGCGCCAGCGCCCGAAAGACCCAGTGGCTCCCGGCATCTATACTCTGCGCGCCGACCGCATCGATGCCAAGGGCAAGGTGCTGGCCCGCCTGGAGGTGCATTTTGCCCGCTCGGTGCCGCTCCGGGGTATCGCGCCCGGATCGCTTGTGGTTGTGCGGCCCGGCAACAGCCTGTGGCGCATCGCCCGGCGCAGCTATGGCAGCGGCTTCAAATATACCGTCATCTATGACGCCAACCGGAACCAAATCCGCAACCAGGATATGATTTTTCCGGGCCAGGTATTCCAGCTTCCGTCGATCAATTAGCCCGCCGTTTTACCGAAGGACCATTCGTGGCAAAAGGTCTGCAATTTGAAATAACGCCGGAGGCCCGCATCGCCGAGTTAACCCGGCGGCTGGACGATATCACCCGAATGGTCTCGGACCTTGTCTGGGAGGTGGATGCGGCACTTCGCTTCACCAATGTTTCCGACCGGATTTTTGATATTACCGGGCAGGTCCCGCACCAATTGATCGGCATGCATATATCAGATGCGGGCCGTTTCCCCGATATCGATGATGCTGCCCTGGCCGGGCGTTTCCGTCATCCTTTTCAAAAAGAGTTTTTCCAACTGACCAAAGAAGACGGGACCGAGCTGAGCTTCCTGCTCAACAGCCTGCCCGTGTTCGATGCCAATAGCGGCGCCTTCACCGGCGCCCTCGGCACCGCTGAAAACGTGACCAGCCGCTTGAACCAGGAACGTACCATCCGCGAAAGCGAGAAATTCCTGCGCTCCATCGCCGATACCATTCCCGCCTTTGTCGCCTACCACGATATCGAAAACCGGTTCCGCTTCGCAAACCAGTATTTTCAAAAACTCGGGTTCGATCCCGAGGCGTTGATCGGACGCAGCGCGGACGATATTTTCAGCGCCGAAAGTATGGAACGGTTCAAGCCCTACCGGGATAAGGCGCTGGCCGGTGAAGTCGTCAAATTCGACAATTTGCTGTTAGATGCCAACGGCGAACGCATACATACCCAGGTATCGATCTCGCCGGATTTCGACGAGGGCGGCGAGATCGCCGGCTATATCGTTCTATCTGCGGATATTACCGATCGGCTGCAGGCCGAGGCGGAGACCGGCAACGCACGCGCCAATCTGGAGAAAGCCCAACGCATGGCGCAAATCGGCAGTTGGGAGCGTAACCTTCTGGACGACAGCGTTTATTGGTCGCCGGAAATGTACCGCATGTTGGATTATGATCCCGAACATGTGGTGCCCTCCTCGGAAAAGCTGCTGGCCCGTATCCATCCCGAAGACCGGGCGCGCGTCGTACAGGCCCAGAAATCAGCGATTGCCGAGAAAGCCCTGCATTACACCAATGAATTTCGAATTTTGCGCCGCGACGGCTCGATGCGCCATATCGTCGGCGGCGGTGAGATCGGCTACGGCGCCGATGGCGCCGCCGAGTGGATCGTCGGCACGTCGCAAGACGTCACTGCGGCCAGGCGGGTGCGCGATACCCTAGAAGCAACCAAACGTGAGGCGGAAAACGCCAACAGCGCCAAATCCGAGTTTCTGTCCTCCATGAGCCACGAGCTCAGAACGCCGATGAACGCCATTCTTGGCTATGCCCAATTGTTATTGCAGAACAAGAAGGAGCCGGTTTCCGATACCCAGCAACGCCAAATCAGCCAGATATTGAAGAGCGGCCAGCATCTGTTGATGCTGATCAACGATATTCTTGATTTGAGCCGTATCGAAACCGGTCAAGTGGCGTTCGAGGTTACGGCAATGGATGCCGCTAGCGCTGTCGACGAATGCGTGGGTCTGATCGCGGCGCTCGCCGAAAAGAGCGACTTGAAAATCATCAATCATCTAAAATCAAACCCACCGCCGCCGATCCTGGCCGATGGCATCCGGCTTAAACAGGCGCTTTTGAATTTGCTTTCTAATGCCATCAAATTCAACGCTCCGGGCGGGCGGGTGGATGTGTCGGCGCGCCCCCTGAACGCTGAATTCGTGCGCATTTCCATCTCCGATACGGGTATCGGAATCCCCGAGGAAAAGGCGGCGGAATTGTTCGAGCCCTTTGGCCGCCTGGACGCAGAGCAGCGCGGCATCGAAGGCACCGGCATCGGATTGACCATTACCAAGGAGTTGGTCGAACGCATGAAGGGCACCATTGGTTATTCGAGCAAGCCGGGCAAGGGTTCCACATTTTGGCTCGACATTCCTACCGCCGCTTCCGGCCTATCCGAAGGCCACGCTGCCGCCGCCGGGCTGGATTTGGACTCCGATGAAGACGGCGCCCGCCGCACGGTCATCCTTTATATTGAAGACGATATCTCCAACCTCCAGCTTTTTAAGGAGGTCGTCGGCCACATGCCTGGCACCGAACTGTTTTCGGCCCATTCGGCCGAGGCAGGCATCCAAATTGCCCGCAATATCCAACCCAATATCATCGTCATGGATATTAACCTGCCAGGGATAAGCGGATTGGAGGCGGTCCGCATCTTGCGCGAAGATGCCAAGACAAGATCGATCCCGGTTATCGCCCTGTCGGCGGCAGCTATGCCGGAGGATATTAAAAGGGGCGAGCGGGCCGGTTTTTACCGCTATATGACCAAGCCCTTCATTGTCGATGAAATTATCGCTACTATTGATGACGCGCTCGAAAAAACTATCAGCGCGAATAATCCCGCCGACGACACCACCCGAAACGCGGCAGAGTAGTTGAAACCTGGCCAACAAAATTTTATCCTGTTATTTCTCATGACCCGGAAAGGTAGAATAGGTGGCGGACGAAAACATTGTATACGTGATCGAAGATGACGAGATGAACAGGGCGCTGATGCGCGATTTGTTTGAATCGGTCGATCTGAAAGTCTCGCTCTACGAATCGGGCAACCGGTTTTTGGAAGCCATGCCGGTTTCCGGGCCGGGCTGTATCCTTTTGGATGTGCGCATGCCGGGTATCTCCGGACTTGATCTGCAAACCATCGTCGCCAAGGAAATCCGCGATCTTCCGGTGATCATCGTCACCGCCCACGGCGACACCCAAATGGCAGTGCGCGCCATGAAAGAAGGGGCCTTCGACTTCATCGAAAAGCCGATCAACAATCAGATCCTTCTCGACACCGTGAACAAGGCGCTGGAAGAAAGCGCCAAGCTGGGATCGGAAATGTCGGAACAGGCCGCCATCCAGGCGCGGCTCGATTTTCTGACGCCGCGTGAAAACGACGTCCTTTTGATGATCGCCAAAGGCAAGTTGAACAGGCAGATCGCATTCGATCTCGGCATTACGCAACGTACCGTGGAAGTGCACCGGGCGCGGGTAATGGAAAAAATGCAGGCAAAAACGGTGGCCGACCTGTTGAGAACCGTCATGTCGCTCGAATCTTTTTCGGGTAAACCGTAACAGACCGTCGGATCACCGCAATTTATCCGATTACCCCAACCCGCTAGAAACGTCTGACGTGCTGGATAAATAGCGAGTATAACGCGCATATCCAATCATTCCGGCCAATGACCGCCCCGTCACGGCAGCCGGAACCCAGCACAGCTTGAATAATGAACATGCCCCGCTATCGGGCCGATTGGAGCTATGCCGTGACAACGAACCTGCATCTCGATTTCTATCGCAACACCAATGGCATCCGTGAATTCGTGCAAAAGGCACGCAGCTATCCGCTACTGACCGTATCCGAGGAACGCCGCTTCATTACCCTTTGGCAAGGCAGCCAGGATGCCGAGGCCGGGCACCGGTTGGTATCGAGCCATCTTCGTTTGGTGATTTCGATCACCAATTCTTTCCGCCGTTATGGATTGTCTTTCGAGGATTTGGTATCCGAAGGCTGCATCGGGCTGATGCAGGCGGTCGATCGCTTCGATGGCAACCGCGAATGCCGGCTTTCGACCTACGCCAAATGGTGGATCCGCGCCGCCATCCAGGAACATATCATGCGGTCGTGGTCGCTGGTGCGTATCGGCACGACCGTGGCGCAAAAGAAACTGTTCTTCAATTTGCGGCGCATGAAACGGGAGCTTTGCGGAGACGGCGATGGTCATCTATCCGAACAGGATATCGAGACCATTATGGCCCGCCTGCATATTGCCCGGCGTGACGTGGTGGCCATGGAGGGCCGGATGTCGGGCATGGATATATCGCTCAACGTTCCAACCTCGGACGGCGATGCCTCGGAAAAAATTGATGCCCTCGCCGATACTTCGGAAACCCCGGCGGCGGCGTATGAGAACCATTCCGAGCATGGCTACCAGCGGCGCCTGCTTGGCCAGGCTCTGGAATGCGTGTCGGAGCGCGACGCAGAAATATTCAAGGCAAGACGTTTCTGGGAAGACACCCCCACGTTAAAAAAGCTCGGCGCCGATTACGGCCTGTCGCCGGAGCGGGTGCGCCAGATTGAACATGGCGTCTTCAAGGTCGTGCGCGATTACGTGCTCACCGAAGCGCCCGAATACGGGAGCCAGTTTGGATAGAGATCAAGCTACCTCGGCCATGAGTTCGCTCAATTGGGGCATGGCGGCGCAGACAAAATCAGGCGCCGCTTCATCACGCTCGGCCGTCTCGCCATAGCCCCAATCGGCCCAGACGCTGAGCGCCCCTACATGGCGGGCGGCGTTTGCATCCTGGATACGGTCGCCGATCATCACGCAATCATTGCCCGCCAATCCCTGTTCGGCCAAGAGATGGGCCAACAGCTCCCGCTTGTCGGCGCGAGTGCCATCCAGCTCCGAGCCATAGACGCCATCGAAATATCCGTCCAGGCCGAAATACTCCAAGATCGGGTTGGCATAGACATGCGGCTTCGAGGTCGCAAGATAGAGCCGCCGCCCCTGCCCCCGCACCGCGCCGAGGAACTCCGCCGTGCCGTCATAAACGACGTTTTCATACATGCCGGTATCTTTGAAGCGCTCCCGGTAGAGGCCGAGGGCGCGCACCGCCACATCCTCGTCAGCATCTGGAAGAAGAACGCGAAAACTGTCCATCAATGGTGGCCCGATGCACCAGGTCAGATCATCGACCGCAGGCACCGGACGGCCCAATTGTTCGAGCGCGTAGCGGATACAATTGGTAATCCCCGGCTTCGGATCGGTGAGCGTGCCGTCGAGATCGATCAGCAATGTGCGGGGGCCAGGATTGCTCAACATATATTACCTACTTCTATTCCGGCTCAATCCTTGCCGTAGTCATGGTCCGGATAGTTGCTTTCGCCCAGCCGCCAATAGCCACGGTTGTGCAATTTCTCGCCATCAACGCCGATTTCGTCCAACAGGAAATCACGAATACGCCGCATGGTGGCCGCCTCGCAGGCAATCCACCAGTGGCTCAACCCGTTGTCCCTGGCGATGCCGCGGACCGCATCTTCCAACAGGGCGCCTGGCCGCGCGCCGTCTTTCGCCCGGTGCAACCAAATCGGCGCCGAAGCTACGCTCGGGCTCAGGTCCCTCTCGTCGCCGCCGTCGGTGACCTCGCATAAAACCTCGGCGTCGCAGCCGATGGGCAGCGCTTCGAGGACCATACCGGCGGCGGGCATGGCGGTATCGTCGGCAACAATGACGATCTTGGTAGTATCTTCGGCAACATCATAGCCACCGCCCGGCCCGCCGATAAACATCGGATCACCTGGTTTTGCGGCATGCGCCCAATCGGACGCCAGGCCGGCGCCGTGATGCACAAACTCGACGCCAAGCTCGCGGGCGCCCTGGTCATAGAAGCGCGGCGTATAGGTTCTGGACGGCGGCCGCGGCGTCTCGTCATTGGGATCATCAGGGTTCCATTGAACGCCATCCGGCACAAACAATAGCTTGATATGGCCGCCTGGCTTGGACGGTCCGAAATCAGCGAGCCGTTCGCCCGTGAATGTCACCCGGGTCAACCTTGGGCTCACCTGCTCGACGCGCTCCACATTGACGGGGCGCGGCGGCGGGCGTTTGCGCCGGGGTTGGCCGCTGTTCGCCGGTGTTGTTTCAGCCATGGATGTTTCTCCTTATCTATATATGGGCGGATTTACGGTTGTTGTCCCGAATTGGAATTCCCGTTTAAACCCAGCTCTTTTTGCCTTCGTTTTGTAAGTTTCAACGATGCCAGTTGGTGGGATGTCGATAGATGATTTTCTAGATCGGCATCCGACAATCCCGGAGCGGCATATTGTTGAATCCATTTCATACCACGGGATGCAAAATAGGGGGCAGGCCGTAATCCGGGCATATCCCGCAAAACTTCATAAGCGATTTCAGAAACTTTAAAAGTATAGGCGGGCACCGCGCTTTTCTGCCAACCGCCGATAGCAAAGACCTTTTCGCCAACTTTCCAGACGTGCGAATCGCCCCATTGGACAACATAGTTGGTTGCCGGCAGCGAACCACAAAATTCGTTAAATTCCTCGTAGGTCATCTGTATTCCAATGGCCGGATACACAGCCGGTCGGTCTAGATTTATCCGAACCCCACTTCCTTCATAAAAAGTCCTGCAACAACGCAACCAGCGGTGCGTCCGCTGGCGGCATTTCATAGCCGCCCATGTCATAGGGCCGCACCCATTTGAGCACTTGGCCTTCCAGCGGCGTGGGCGTGCCCTGCCAGACCCGGCAGGCGAACAAAGGCATCAGGAGATGGAAATCCTCATAGGCGTGGGAGGCGAAAAACAATGGCGCCAAGCAGCTTTGCGTGATGTCGATGCCGAGCTCTTCCTTCGATTCCCGGATCAACGCCGCTTCTGGCGTTTCGCCTATCCCCAGTTTGCCGCCGGGGAATTCCCACAGGCCCGCCATTGCCTTGCCTTCGGGGCGCTCGGCCAGTAGCACGCGGCCATCGATGTCTATGAGTGCGACAGCGGCCACCAGCAACAGCGGTAATCCGCCGGCCTGGGCCCGCTCTTCGGCCTCCAAACAGGCCCGATCAAGTCCGGTAATCGGCATTGATATCGATATATCCGTGGGTCAGATCGCAGGTCCAGACCGTGGCCGCCCCATCGCCGATACCCACATCGATGGCGATACTGATCTCCTGGCCCCGCATATGTTCGGCCACCGGCGCTTCGTCATAGCCGTCTACCACCGCGCCGGCCTCGGCGATGGCTACCCCGCCGATGGAAATGGCCAGCTTGTCCCGGTCCGCCGCTTCGCCCGACTTGCCGACCGCCATGACGACGCGGCCCCAATTGGCATCCTCGCCGGCGATGGCTGTTTTGACCAAAGGCGAATTGGCGACGCTAAGGCCGATGCGGCGGGCGGCGATATCATCCTCGGCGCCGCTCACATGGATTTCAATAAACTTGGAGGCGCCCTCGCCGTCGCGCACAACTTGTTGCGCCAAATCCAGGCAGACGGCGCCCAGGGCGGCGCGGAAATCTTGAAGCCCGGCCTCGCCCAGCCCGGCAACCGCTGGATGATCGGCGGCGCCGGTAGCGAAGGCGAGCACGGTATCGGACGTGGAAGTATCTGAATCGACGGTGATGGCGTTGAAGCTTTTGTCCACCGCCCGGGTCAGCATAATCTCCAAAATATCGGCAGGGATGGCGGCATCGGTGAAAATGAAACTGAGCATGGTGGCCATGTCCGGCGCGATCATGCCGGAGCCCTTGGCGATGCCATTTATGGTCACCGTCACGCCGCCGATATTCGCCGTCCGCACACAGCCCTTGGGATAGGTGTCGGTGGTCATGATGGCCGCCGCCGCGCCTTCCCAGTCGGAGCCCAGGCTGGCGGCAAGGCCAGGCAGCACTGTGGTGATCTTGGCCGCGTCGATGGGCTCGCCGATGACGCCGGTCTGGGCGATATAGACATGATCGGGGGCGCAAGTGCAGGCCGCCGCCGCCGCTTCGGCCATTTGCCGCACCGCATCGGCGCCCTGGCGTCCGGTGAAGGCGTTGGCGTTGCCCGAATTGACCACCAGCGCGCCAGCGGTCCCCAAGGGCAAAATACTCCGGCACCACTCGATGGGCGCAGCAGCAGTTTTCGATTTGGTGAAGACGCCGGCAACCGCCGTGCCTTTGGCCAGCTTGACCAGCAGCACATCGGTCTGACCGACATAGCGGACGCCAGCTTCACAGGCGGCGAGCCCGACACCGTCGATGGCCGGCATATCTGGAAACGCATCCGGCGCCAGAGGCGAGACCGGGAGCTGATCTTGGGGCATTATCTGCGTCCAATTGTGTATTAGAAATCGGCGCTTCTTTTATCGCTTAGTGGTGCTTCCGTCCAGAGAAAGCCGCCATCGCCCGCACCGATTGGCTATTTCTTTTGCCGCCCTTGGGGCCCGAAAATTTCAATCTTGGCGTTTTTCTTCAAACCTTCGATGATTTCATCGCTGAAATTTTTGCGCACCTCTTCGGCCATCTGCGTCTTGGTGGCGGCGAAGCTGGGCGGCTTGGTGGCGCGCTTGTCTTCGGATTTGATGATGTGCCAACCGAAGCGGGTCTTCACCGGGGCCTGAGTTATGCTGCCCGGTTTGAGCTGGAAGGCGGCTTTGGAAAAAGGCGGCACCATGCGCTCAAAGGTAAAATAGCCCAAATCGCCGCCGTTCTTGCCCGACGGCCCGGTGGATTTCTCCTTTGCCAGTTTTTCGAAATCGGCGCCGCCTTGAAGCTGCTTGATGATCGCCTTGGCGGCGGCTTCGGTCTTCACCAGGATATGGCGGGCGTGAACCTCTTCGCCGGGCGCGTTTTCTTTCAGGAACTCTTGGTAGCGGGCTTGCAGCGCCGCATCGGTGACGGCGCCTTCCAGCTTGCGGTTCATAAATTCCTGTTCCAGCACCTGGGCCTCGATAGACGCCAGGCGGCGCTTGACGGCGGCGTTGTCATTAAGCCCGGTGCGCCTGGCTTCGGCGGCGACCAGGCGGGTATTCACCATATTGCCGATAATAAAATTGAACAAAGTCTCCATCGGATAGTTCTGTGCTTGCGGCGGCAACTGGCCGCGCACAGCTTCGACGTCCGACAATCGGATTTCGGCGCCATCGACCAGGGCGACAACAGGATTTTTGCCCGGCTCTTGCGCCTGAATAGCGGCGCCAAACGCCAAGGCGGCAACGGCAAAACTTAGTGCGAAACTTAGCGCCAAAAATCTGGCCCGGTTAAAAAACGTCATGAAATATCCCTCATCTTGGTGCCTCATAGATGGGCGAAGAGTACTGTAACATTTTGGCCCACGCACCACACAAGCGCGCGAGCGTCCACTGCCAATTCGGGGGTATCGTTGACAGAGGGGCCGGTGCGTTCTATCTCTTTGGCAAGCTTGATGAAAGCGCTTCCAACGCAACCGAAATCGACTTAGAGGGATGTAAATGCTTGACGCCATCGCCCGGCGCCTGTTCGGTTCGGCCAACGACCGTTATGTCCGTGGGCTCGACAAGATTGTCGAAGAAATCAATGCGCTCGAGGCCGCGATTGAGCCCTTGAGCGATGCCGATCTGGCGGCGCGCACGCCCTGGCTGAAAAAGCGGCTTGAGGACGGCGAAAGCCTCGACGATATCCTGGCGGACGCCTTTGCCACGGTGCGCGAAGCCGCCCGCCGCACCCTTGGCGAGCGCCATTATGATGTCCAGCTTGTGGGCGGCATTGTCCTCCACCGGGGCATGATCGCCGAAATGAAAACCGGCGAGGGCAAGACCTTGTGTTCGACCCTGGCGGTCTATTTGAACGCGCTGACCGGCGGCGGCGTTCATATCGTCACGGTCAATGATTACCTGGCCAAGCGTGACGCCGAATGGATGGGCAAAATTTACACCATGCTCGGCATGACCGTCGGCTGCGTCGTGCCTGGCTTATCAGACGAGGAGCGCCGGCAAAGCTACATGGGCGATATCACCTACGGCACCAATTCCGAGTTCGGCTTCGATTACCTGCGCGACAATATGAAGTTTAGCTTGGAAGAAATGGTGCAGCGCCCGTTCCAGTACGCCATCGTCGATGAAGTTGACTCGATCCTCATCGATGAGGCCAGAACGCCGCTGATCATCTCCGGCGCGTCCGAGGATTCGTCCGAACTTTATGACGATGTGGACAAGATCATCCCCGGCCTGATCGAAGAAGACTACGAAAAAGACGAAAAGGCCCGCACCATCACCCTCACCGATGAGGGCAACGAGCATGTGGAAGTATTGCTGAACGAAGCCGAATTGCTGAACGAGGGCGGGCTTTACGACATCTCCAACATCAACCTGGTTCACCACGTCAATCAGGCCTTGCGCGCCCACAAAATGTTCGAGCGCGACACCGATTACATCGTCCACGAAGGCCAGGTGGTGATCATCGACGAGTTCACCGGGCGCATGATGGAAGGCCGGCGCTATTCCGAAGGGCTGCATCAGGCGTTGGAAGCAAAAGAAAACGTCGAGATCCAAAACGAAAACCAGACATTGGCCTCGATCACCTTCCAGAATTATTTCAGGCTCTATCCGAAATTGGCCGGCATGACCGGCACGGCGATGACCGAAGCCGGCGAGTTTGCCGAGATTTACAAACTGGAGGTGGTCGATATCCCCACCAACGTGCCCTGCATCCGCGACGACCAGGACGACGAGGTGTACCGCTCGGCAGCGGAAAAACACAGCGCCATCCTGGAAGTTGTCGGCGATTGCCAGGAGCGCGGCCAGCCGGTCCTGGTGGGCACCGTATCCATCGAAAAATCAGAAGCCATTTCGGACCTGTTGAAGGCCAAAAAGATCAAGCACCAGGTGCTCAACGCCCGCTATCACGAGCAGGAAGCCCTGATCATCGCCCAGGCCGGCGCACCCGGCTCGGTTACCATCGCCACCAACATGGCCGGGCGCGGCACCGACATCCAGATGGGCGGCAATATCGACATGCTGACGCGCCAGCAAATGGACGCCGAAGCGGACGAAAGCAAACATGCCGATATCGAGACGCGGCTCAAAAAAGAGGTGGCCGAGGGCCGGATAAAGGCCGTCGCCGCCGGCGGGCTAATGGTGATCGGCACCGAGCGCCACGAAAGCCGGCGCGTCGACAACCAGCTTCGCGGGCGATCCGGGCGGCAAGGGGATCCCGGCGATTCCAAATTCTTTCTATCCCTCGAAGACGATCTCATGCGCATCTTCGGCTCCGAGCGCATGGACGGCATGCTCAGCCGGCTGGGGCTCGACGAGGGCGAGGCGATCATCCATCCCTGGGTCAACAAGGCCCTGGAAAAAGCCCAGCAAAAGGTCGAGGCGCGCAACTTCGACATCCGCAAGAACTTGCTGAAATTCGACGATGTGATGAACGATCAGCGCAAGGTGATCTACGAGCAGCGCCGCGACCTGATGGATGCCGACGACGTATCGGAAACCATCCAGGACATGCGCGAAAACACCATCGACAAGATGGTCGGCAAATGCATGCCGGAAAAAGCCTATACGGAACAATGGGATATCAATCTGTTGCACGAAGAGCTGTTGCGCATCTTCGGGCTTGATCTACCGGTCCAGGATTGGGCCAAGGAAGAAGGCGTCGCCGATGCCGAGGTGCACGAACGCATCGCCGATGCCGCGGCGCGCAAGATGGCCGAAAAAGCCGCCACCTGGACGCCGGACGTGATGCGTGATGTGGAAAAAAGCCTGCTCCTGCAAGTGCTCGACCAGATATGGAAAGACCATCTCTTGGGCCTCGATCATCTGCGCCAGGGTATTGGCCTCCGCGCCTACGCCCAGCGGGACCCGCTCAACGAATACAAAGGCGAGGCGTTCGAGATGTTCAACGCCATGCTGGAAGAACTGGACGAGCGCATCACGCTGATACTGGCTCATATCCAACTGCAGATCGACGGTCTCGACGGCATGGATTTGTTCGCCCGCTCCGATCAGCCGACCATGGAGGTCTACGAGGACCCGGCGTTTTCGAATGGCGGCAGCGGCGATCTGATAGACGACAGCGACTACGGCAACGCGGTTGCCCCGGTGGTATCGCGGCAAAGCGCCGAAACCCTCGATCCCGAAGACCCAACCACCTGGGGAAAGGTCGGCCGCAACTCCGCCTGCCCTTGCGGCTCCGGCAAGAAATACAAGCATTGCCACGGAATACACTGACCGGGTGAGCGTAAACTCGCGCGGGCTGGGGATGGCTGGGTCGGCCAGCCCGGCGCCCCGATGTGATGCACCCCCTCTTCCCCCTCCCCTGGAGGGAGGGGGTTAGGGGGAGGGGGCGCAACCTAAACGGACACCGCAGAGCCGAGGGCGCACACGCTATACCGAGCGCACCCCCACCCCGACCCTCCCCCCTCAAGGGGGAGGGGGATTACTCCATGGAGTGAAGAGCCTGGACAGACGCCCGCGTGGCCAACCATGCCATCCCCGATTGGCCTGCGCCGTTGATTCACAAACCCGTTATTTGCGCGCACCCCTATTTGCGCTAAATTCGCCCCTGAAATACCAACCACTATATTCCAAACCAGGGAGAAGTATTATGGATGAAACCATTGGCGTGATCGGGCTTGGCCCCATGGGCGGCAATATCGCCGGGCTCCTGTTACAGAAACAAATGCACGTAACCGGCTTCGACGTGGACGCCGATTGCATGGCGGCTCTGGATGATCTTGGCCTCACCGCCGCCGCCGACGCAGCCGCCCTGGCAGCCGACGCCGATATCATCATCACGTCGCTGCCGTCCCTGGCCGCCTTGGACGATGTGCTCACCCACATTATCAGCGCCGACAAGCCCGGCCAGATCGTCATCGAATGCTCCACCCTCGCCCCCGAAGACAAGGAGGCCGCAGCGGCGCGGCTAGCCGATGCCGGCCAAATATTGTTGGATGCCCCGATCAGCGCCACCCCGGCGATGCTGGCCAAGGGCATGGCCTCGATCCACATCTCCGGCGATCGTGCGGCGTATGAGAAATGCCTGCCGGTCTTCGAAGGTTTCACCGCCTCCAACTTCTTCATCGGCGAGACGGCGGGGTTGGGTTCCAAAATGAAGATCCTCGCCAACTATCTGGTGCACGTGCACGTAACGGCGGCGGCTGAATGCATGACCCTGGGCCAAAAAGCGGGCCTCGATCCAGAGCTGATCCACTCGGTGCTGACGGCCAGCGCCGGCACCTCAAAAATGCTCGAAATTCGCGGCGCCATGATGGCCAAGTCCGACTACCGCGAAGGCGGCGGCACCATGTTCAAAGTCTTCGAAAAAGACGCCGGGATAATTACGGAGTTCGCAGCGTCTGTGCATGCGCCGATAGATTTATACGTATCGTCGCGGCAGAAGATGAACTCGGCGATTGCGCAGGGGCTGGGGCACCTGGATACGAGCGCCGTGTGTAAGGCGATTGAGAGTGCGGCGGGTGTGGATCGGGATTTGGTGGAGGATTGACGCGGAGGCCGGCCTGTCCGGCGAAGCTGGAGCGTAGCGAACGCGTAGACAGAGGATGGCCGGGTCGGTTAGTCGGGCGCCCCTATGGGGTGCATTGCCTGAATATTAAAGATTAATCACATAATTTCACGACCAAGGTTATGTAAAGCCCTTGAGGCGGAACGCTGATTTTGTTTCGCAATCAACTTTGGATTCCAGGATGTTATAGTATGTTAGAATACATCTTTTAGTATTCCAGAGAAACATTGTGGCAAAGCGAAGAAGTGGTGGCGCATTAGAAAATTGGGAAATCGCCATGGTTAAGGCAATGCTTGAGCGTGGTGGTAACACCGATCAAGAGTTACTTGCCTATTTTACGCGACCGACGCGTTCGGTGAATCATCGAGTCATCAGCGAAATTCGCACTAACACCAAACACAGAGCTGTTAATCCTTCTACTTCTGGTGAGTTGGACGATTTTCTTGCCAATTGGCCAGATGTTGATCCTCAAACCGGCTTGAGTATTCGTGGCGATGAACTGCTTATCAAAGCACGTGAAGCGATGATTGCGGCAGTTCATATGTTTAATGGGGCCGGGCTCATGTTCCGAGCTGAATTGTTTATCGTGACCTGTGTTATTGCGTGGACATATTTATTGCATTCATGGTTTCGAAGCGAGGGCATTGATTACAGATATAAGAATGCCAACGGAGATGTAGGCAGAACAAAACAAGGTGCAGATCGATATTGGGAACTCGGCAAGTGCCTTCGTCATCCGCGTTGCCCAATATCCAAAGGTGCCGTCAACAACCTTGAGTTTTTGATTGATCTTCGGCATGAAATTGAACACCGCTCAACTGGCAAAATCGACGACAATATAAGTGCTAAATTGCAAGCATGCTGCATTAACTTTAACGACGCTATAAAAACCCATTTTGGTTCACAATTTGGGCTTGAGCTACGACTTCCAATTGCGCTTCAGTTTGCCACCTTTGGCACGGATCAAAGAGAATTGTTAAAGAAAGCGATCAACCTCCCGGCCCACATTGAAGCCATGATGGACGCATTTCATCATGGCCTAACCAAAAAAGAACACGACGATCCAAATTTCGCATATCGCGTTGTTTTTAGACCCAAGTCCAGCACGCGAATATCCAGTGCCGATTTGGCAGTAGAATTCATAAAAGAATACCCATCTGGCGCGAATGAAAAAATCCTGGTGTTGCATAAAGACGTTGATCGACGACGTTTCCTCGCCAAGGAGATTGTGACCTTGATGAACGAAGAAGGTTATCCAGGTTTCAAATTGCAAAACCATACTGAATTATGGAAAGACCTTGATGGAAAAAATCTAGAGAAAGGTTATGGCCGTGAAGGTGAAGCTGGCGGAAGGAGTTGGGTTTGGTATCAAACGTGGGTTGATCGAGTGAGAGCGCATTGTCAAGATTATAAGAACCAATACGAATAATAGACAATCACCCCGCCCGGTCTGCGGAATCAACCACCGACACAAGTTGATTGGCCAGCATCGCCCTGAGCATTTTTTCCATTTGGGAAAGGTTTAATTCACCCCCATCAAGAATGCTTGTGTCCGCCGCTTCCAGCGCATCCAAGTATAGACTGCGGCGCTCGACAATTTGCTGCGGGATGGACGGATTGCCCGGCAATATGTAACCAAGCTTAACATTGAGCAGGATGTAGGAAAGTATCCGAGAAGTTCGCCCATTGCCGTCCGGAAACGGATGAATCCAGTTTAAGCGCCACATAATATAGGAAGCCAAATGCAGAGGCGTACGTTCGTGCAAGTTGTTGTTGATGTACTCGCACAATTCAACAACATGCATTTCGACCGTATGCGGCGGCGGCGGGGAATGTTTGCTTTTGGTTATTTCGACCGACGTTGTGCGCCAATCGCCCGGATTGCCGGCGTCGAGCAGGCCACCATCCACGGCGATGGCTTGCAGCTCACGGATCAGATAAGGGCGCAGGTTGAACGGGCGCTCTGGGTCGATATATTCTTCAATAACCTGAAGGGCGCGGTCAAATTGCTGAAGGCCATTTTCGACCTCAAGCTTTGCTTTTTGTTCATCCGAAAGGGGTTGACCTGAATTGTGGCCCACGTCGGCCATTAGCCCGACTTATCTTCATCCGCCACTTGGTCAACTAGCTCGCGTGTAATGCGCGTGTTCTCTATGGCTGTGTTGCCATAAGCGAAACTGCGCCGCTGCTCTTCTTTTTGTTCGGCTGTCATTCGAACGGGCTTCGCCATCTCAATCAGCTTCGAAAGGCTATCGTCCGACATAAAACTTATCCTCATCTTTGGTGCGGAACCACTATAGAACGCCTCGGATTCACCATACAAACGAATTTTGAATGTGCAATGTTTCCAAACGCTTAATACCGTGTAGTGCGATGGCTAACCATGCGAATGCTCGAACTTTCCTCAAATAATATTGCCGTGCTGATATTACCATTCCAGCGCTAGTCCGCGTTCAATCCTGAAATCAAATGCGTCCACTTGCGCCGCGCAAATTTTGCACTATATAAAAAAAGGAACATAAGCGGTATATCTCCACGGGAGATTCCAATTTACTCACTGACTCCAGCACTATCGCAGCAATATTAGATGCCCGGCAGCACGGGTGGGCCGACCATGCCATCCCCCACCCTCGGTCGGTGTTTAGGCGGGCGGACATCGTTGATACCATGCAATCAATCTGAATAAATCTTCAATCCGATACGGAAAGAGCTAAATGTGGACACACCGACTCCAAGTATCGATTCAGAGGCAAATCCGTCATAAACCGTCACAAACCGTCATAACCGTAAGGGGGGTCAAAAGCATGTCGCACGAAGCTAAACATATAAAACACGTTAAAGTAGATACTAGCGCCACCCACCCGCTTTGACTTTCTTGATGGCCCACCACAAGGTAGAATTCTATTTTGCCCGCCCGGAGGAAGCCTTCATTGTCCCGACTGCCATTAACCATCGCCATTAGCGACTATGACCATGTCCGCGATTTCCAGGACGGGCGTATTGAGGCCGAAGGCATCGATGCCAATTTCCTGAACTTCCAGGTCGAGGAAATCTTCTACCGGTTCGTTAATTTCCGCGAATGGGACGTGTCGGAAATGTCGTTCGGAAAATATGTAGCCCTGAAATCCCAGGGCGATGAAAGCCTGACGTCTATCCCGGTGTTTCCATCGCGCATGTTCCGCCTGTCGTCCATATTTGTAACCGCGGACTCACCACTGCGCTCGGTCGCCGATCTTGCGGGCAAAAAGGTGGGCGTGCCGGAATGGGCGCAAACGGCGGCCATCTATACGCGCGGCTATCTGGTCCATCAGGCGGGCATTCGGCTGGACAAGATCACCTGGGTGCAGGCCGGCGTCTCGACGCCGGGGCGCAAAGAAAAGGTAGCGCTGAATTTGCCGGACGGGGTCAGTTTGACGCCGGTGGCCGACAAATCACTGGAAGAGATGCTGCTGTCCGGGGAGATCGATGCCATCATGTCAGCCCATCCGCCGGAGATATTCGAAAATGGCGGCCCCGAAATAATCCGGCTGGTCGGCGATTATCAGGCCATGGAAGAAGCCTATTTCCAGGAAACCGGCATTTTTCCAATTATGCATACCATGGCCGTCAAAACCGACGTTTCCAATGCCCATCCCTGGATGCTGGGCAACCTGTTGAAGGCCTTCAACGCGGCCAAGAACAACAGCGTCGCCCGCGCGCACGAAATGACCGCGTCGCGCTTTCCGATCCCCTGGGCGCCCTACTTTGCCGAGCAATCGGCGGCCATGTTCGGCGATGATTACTGGCCCTATGGGATCGATGATAACCGGGTGACTTTGGATGCCTTTTTGCAGTATTCCTTCGAGCAGGGGGTCTGCCAACGAAGGCTGCAAGTCGAGGATCTGTTCCCCAAAAATGTGCTCTCCAGCTTCAAGGTGTGATTGCCGTTACGGCATTCGAAACAAGGAAATATAATGGACGATCAAGTTAGAAATACATCATTCGGCGAGTACCAGACGCCGCATAAGGATTTGCGCGAATGGCTCGGCCGTATCGAGGGTATTGGCGAGTTAAAAGTGGTCAAGGGCGCTGGCTGGAACCTGGAAATGGGCGCCATCGCTGAGATGATTTATCACGACAAGCCGGAAAACCCGCCGGCCATTTTGTTTGAGGAAATTCCCGGCTATCCGAAAGACTTTAAAGTGTTGAGCGGCATGACCGCGTCCGCCGGGCGGCTCGCGGTTACCTTGGGTTTCGACAAGCCCAAGGGCTCCATGGATGTGGTGCAGTCCTACCGGGACCGCTTGAAGGATTTCCCCCTGTTTGATGCCCACCATGTGGAAACCGGCGCCATTCTGGAAAATGTCGACCGGGACGAAGAGGTGGACCTCTATAAGTTCCCGGTGCCGTTCCTGCACGAAGAAGACGGCGGCCGCTATATCGGCACCGGCGATCTGGTGATTATGCGCGACCCGGACGACGACTGGGTCAATCTCGGCACCTACCGGGTTGTTGTCCATGACAAGAACACGGTTGGGCTTTGGATGAGCCCCGGCAAGCATGGCCGCCTGATCCGCGAGAAATACTTTAGGGAAGGAAAACCCTGCCCGGTGATGATCAGTTGCGGTCACGATCCGTTGTTGTTTCTGTCGTCTGGCAACGAGGTGGCCTACGGCACCGGCGAGTTCGCCCATGCCGGTGGCCACCGGGGCCAGCCCTTCGATGTGATCGCCGGCGAGTTCACGGGCCTGCCCATGCCCGCCGATGCGGAGATCGTTCTGGAAGGCGAGATATTGCCGGGCGAAGAGGCCCCCGAAGGCCCCTTCGGCGAATGGACCGGCTATTACGCAAGCGCCGTCCGCACCGATCCCATTGTGCGTATCAAGCGGGTCTATTACCGGAACGGTCCGATCATGACCATGGCCCGGCCAGGCCGGCCGCCCGCCGACTACACCTTTTCCAAATGTGTGGTCAAATCGGCGTTGATCTGGGATCAGGTGGAAAAGGCCGGGCTGCCCGGGGTCAAAGGGGTGTGGAGCCATATTTCCGGGGGCGGGCGTCTGTTCAACGTGATTTCCATCAAACAGGCCTATGGCGGCCACGCCAAGCAGGCGCTTCTATTGGCTGCCGGCGCCCATGCGGGTAACTATCTCGGCCGCTGGGTTGTGGTCGTCGACGAAGATATCGATCCGTCGAACCTTTTTGATGTCAACTGGGCGATGAATACGCGCTGCGATCCGGCCGAGGATATCGATATTGTGCGCGGCACGTGGTCGGGCGCGCTGGATCCCCGCAAACGGGTTGGCGATAATCTGAATTCCCGCGCCCTGGTGGATGCTTGCCGGCCCTTCGAATGGATCGACGAATTCCCCCACGTGGCCGAATCCAGCCCCGAATTGATGGAGGCCACTATCGATAAATGGGGCCATCTGTTGGACGACTGACATGACCGAAGAAGCCAACGATCACGGCGAAGGCAGCGAGACGGGCTAGGTATTTGTTACAGGAAGTGGCGGCCTTTTTCGGGGTCGGGGAGCGTCAGGCCGATCCCGAGGATGAACGGGTCGGTCAGGTCTCTATAATCCTGGCGGGCTTCTGCGTTGGTACGCCCTTTGATGCCCCATTCCCGGAATTTATCGCTGCGTTTGGACTCCGATTTGCCAAACATGTCGAGGGCGGAAGGATACATCTTATCCACGGCGGCCTGCGCCTCGATGGTGCCCTCCGGCGTGGTGCAAAGATCGCGCAAGATACGCTCGCCATGGGCGATGTGTCCGCGTTCTTCCTCTAGGATTTTGGGAACGATATTGGTTACCGGCAAATAGCTGCAATCGGTGAAATCTTCTAAATGAATTTGTCCAACGCGATCAATCAGCGCACCAAACGCGCCCATCTCGCCCCAAGTGTCCAGAGGCACGCGAAACGTTTCGAGGATGCGCTCTTCGCGCCGGCGTTTGGTGATCGAGGCGGTTTCGACGCCCAATTGCTCCAACAGCTTGGCGAAGCGTTGGTGATGGTCAATCTCCTCGTAGGCGGTCTTCACCAGCAGCAATTGGTCGGCGAGGGTCGGCGCCGTGCGCGCCCAGCTATCCAAATAGAGGTCAGGCCCGCCCAGTTCACTGTCTACCTGCACCAGCAACACACGGATCAGCAAATCCTTGTATTCTTCCGGCATCTTGTCGAAATCTTTGTGTTCGATTTTGTCGGTAAACATCCGTGTTCTCCCATCCACAATCTTGTTCGCCGCAAACCGGCAATCCAAGGATATTATATATCAGTAAAACGGTGTTGTAATAAAATCCCGACGGCGGCCTTGCAAGGCCTTTGGAAATTTCATGAAATATGCCGGAGCGGCTGTACCCAAAACTGGAGAGAACATGGCTTACGAATTTATTGAATCGACGCGCGAAGACAACATCGCAATCCTACGCCTGAACAGGCCGGATAATCTGAACGCCTGGAACGCACAAATGCGCCAAGAGCTTCGGGACGCGGTCGGCGAGTTGGTCGCGGATGACGGGCTCCGGGTGCTGATCATCACCGGCACCGGGCGGGGCTTTTCGGCCGGCGAGGATGTGCGCGGTATGGGCGATGTCTCTTCGATTGGGCCAAAGGGTTTTCGCCGCCACGTACGCATGATCCATAATGTGTTCGACGAGTTGGAGCAGATGGAGATACCGGTGATCGCCGCCATCAACGGCGTCGCCGCCGGCGGCGGGCTGGAGCTGGCGTTAAGTTGCGATTTCCGCATCGCCGCCGACAGCGCCAAAATGGGCCTGCCGGAAGGCAATGTGGGGTTGATCCCCGGCTCCGGCGGCATCTCCCGCCTGGTCAAGCTGGTGGGCCCGGCCATCGCCAAGCGTCTGGTCATGACCGGCGAAATCATTCCCGCCGCCAAGGCGCTGGATTACGGCCTGATCGAAGAAATAGTGCCCGCCGATGACTTAGCCGAGCACTGCCTAGAATTCGCGCGCACATTGGCGGCGCGGGCGCCTCTGGCCATCGGCAGCGCCAAGCTGGTCATCAATCAGTGCGTTAATGTGGACACCGAAACCGGGCGCAACTTTGAACGCATCGCCCAAAGCGTCCTGAAAATGACAGCGGACCACAAGGAGGGCGCGCAAAGCTTCGTCGAGAAGCGCAAGCCAAATTTCTCAGGGCGCTAAAGCCACAGTTGATCTAACGGAATCAATGATTAGTATTCCGGCTATCAACTCCTAAATTACCGCAACGCGAGGATCTAAATGAGCAACGGCGAAGAAGCGCGATTTCTGTACGATCCATACCTGGAATGGGTGAAGGGCGAAGGCGTTCCGGTGGTCGAGGATTTCGGTGTCGATCTGATCGCTGTCGAAACCAAACCCTGGGCGCGGCTGGGAACCGATGGCGCCATTGTCCACATGAAAGGGCGCGGCGACTTCATTTCCATATTCATCATCGATATCCCGCCGGGCGCCAAGTCTGCACCGCAGCAGCATCTCTACGAAGAGGTGGTCTATGTGCTTTCCGGCCACGGCTCGACCACGGTGGAAACCCACGACGGCCGCGTACACTCCTTCGAATGGGGACCGCAAAGCCTGTTCGCCCTGCCGCTGAACGCCAAGTACCAGCATTTTAATGCATCGGGCAGGGAGCCCGCCAGGCTGTCCTCGACCAATAGCCTTTGCGTGATGCTCAACCTGTTCCACAATGACGATTTCATTTTCGCCAACGATTACCGCTTCCCGGAGCGCGAAGGCACCGAAAATTCCTTCTCTGGCGAGGGTGAGTTTATCCCAAAAAAGCCCGGCCGCCATATGTGGGAGACCAATTTCGTGCCGGATTTATCGAAATTCAAGCTGCGCAAATGGTCAAAGCGGGGCGCCGGCGGCTCCAACATGATGTTCGTGCTGGCCGACGGCTCCATGCATTCGCACATGTCGGAGATGCCGGTGGGCACCTACAAGAAAGGCCACCGGCATGGCTCTGACTTCCATGTTTTCTGCGTCACGGGAACCGGCTATTCGCTATTGTGGTACGAAGACGGCGATGATTTCGAGCGTGTCGATTGGAAACACGGCGTTGTCTTTGCCCCCCCCGACGGCATGTATCACCAGCATTTCAACACCAGCCCCGATCCGGCGCGCTATCTGGCCATCGCCTTTGGCGGGCTCCGCTATCCGATGACCGAGGCCAAGCGCCGGGTGTTCATGGGCATGGACGTGAATGTGCGCGATGGCGGCGCCCAGATCGAATACGAAGACCAGGAGGCGCGCATCCACCAGATTTACCTGGACGAGCTGGCCAAGCACGGCGCCACTTCGAAGATGGGCGAGTTTATCGACGAAGCACCATACCTGAAGGCCAAGTGAGGCGCGCCCAATGAGCGACAACCAAGAAGCCCGGTTTCTGTTCGATCCCTACATGGATTGGGTGGAGGGCGAGGGCGTGCCGGTTGTCGAGGGGTTCGGCATGGACTTGCTCGCCGTCGAAACCAAACCCTGGGCGCGCATGGAAACCAATGGTGCCTTTGTCCATCTGAAAGGGCGCGGCGATTTCATTTCCATCTTTATCGTTGATATCCCGCCGGGCGCCAAATCATCGCCGCAGCAGCATCTGTACGAAGAAGTGATCTATGTGCTTTCCGGCCATGGCTCGACCACCATCGAAACCGGCGACGGCGCCAAGCATTCGTTCGAATGGGGACCGAAGAGCCTTTTCGCCCTGCCCCTCAACGCCAAGTACCAGCACTTCAATGCGTCGGGCCAGGAGCCTGCGCGGCTCGCATCTACCAACGATCTCTGCTTGGTGCTGAACCTCTTTCACAATGCGGATTTCGTCTTCAACAATTCTGTCCATTTCCCGGACCGGCAAGGCAAGAGCAATTATTTCTCCGGCGAGGGGGATTTCATTCCGAAAAAGCCCGGCCGCCATATGTGGGAAACCAATTTCATTCCCGATCTGGCCGGCTTCGAGCTGCAAAGCTGGGACAAGCGCGGCGCCGGATCATCGAACATGAAATTCATCCTGGCAGACGGCACCATGCACGCCCATTCATCGGAAATGCCGGTCGGCACCTACAAAAAAGCCCACCGCCACGGCGCCGACTTCCACGTCTATAGCGTAACCGGGAGCGGCTATTCCCTGTTCTGGTACGAAGATGACGCGGGTTTCGAGCGCATCGATTGGAAACATGGCGTCGTCTTCGCGCCCCCCGACGGCATGTACCACCAGCATTATAACACCGCTGACCAGCCGTCCCGCTATCTGGCCGTGGCTCTCGGCAGCCTCCGCTATCCGTTTACCACGGCGAAGATGAATGTCTTTGCCGGCGTCGATGTGAGCGTCAAGGATGGCGGCGCGCAGATCGAATATGAAGACCAGGACAGCCGCGTCCATGAAATATATTTGGCCGAGCTGGCCAGGAACGGTGTCTCGTCCCACATGGGCGAGTATATCGACGAAAGCATATTCAAAAAGAAATCGGCCTGATGCACGATCTGGAATTCGACCATATCCACCCGTCCGAGGAACAAAAGGAACAGCTAAGCGACGCCATCTGGTCCGCCGACAATGTGGAATTCACCACCGTCGGCGTCGATGTTGGCTCGTCCACCTCGCACCTGATGTTTGCCAAGGTGCATCTGCAGCGGCTTGCCGAGGCCCTGTCCAGCCGCTTCGTGGTGGTATCCCGGGAAATCCTCTGGAAATCGCCAATCCTGTTGACCCCCTACCGGCCCGATTTCACCATCGATGCGGAAGAACTGGGAGCATTTATCGACGCCGCCTATGGCCAAGCCGGCATCACCAAGAACGACATCGATTCCGGCGCCGTGATCCTGACCGGCGAGGCCTTGAAGCGCACCAACGCCCGCGCCATCGCCGATCTGTTCGCCATGGAATCGGGTAAGTTCGTTTGCGCATCCGCCGGCCACAATATGGAAGCGCTGATGGCCGCGCACGGCTCCGGCGCCGTTGAATTATCGCGCCAGGAACACAGAACCTTCCTCAATGTGGATATCGGCGGCGGCACCACCAAGTTCGCGCTGGTGCATGGCGGGCGCTTGCTGCATTCCTCGGCCATCGCCGTCGGTGGCCGATTGGTCGCCATGGACGAAGACGGCGACCTCAACCGTATCGAAGAGCCGGCGCTATTGATGGCCAAGGCCGCGGGTATCGATCTGGTCCTTGGCCAGAAGCTAACCGATGAGGCCCGCGCCAAACTTGTCACCACCATGATCGAGATATTGCGAAACGCCATCGCGCGAAAGCCCTTGGGTGCGGAATTCAATGATCTGATCCTGACCCCGTCCTTGCCGGCGGACATCAAGATTGACGCCATTACTTTTTCCGGCGGCGTATCGGAGTTTATATTCAAGCGCGAAACCGCCGATCACGGCGATATCGGGCGCGACATGGCCAATGCCCTGGTTGAAGCCCTCGAAAACAACGAAATCGAATACCCGGTCTATGATCCCGGCCAGGGCATCCGCGCCACCGTGGTCGGCGCGTCCCAATTCACCGTGCAGGTGAGCGGCAACACCATCCACATCACCCGCCCCGAAGCCTTGCCGGTGCGCAACGTGCCGGTGGTGCGCATCGAGGCGGCGCTGGACGGCGATATCGATCCCGATGTTATCAGCGGCGCCATCGCCACGTCCCTCGCCCGCATCGATATTACCGAGGGCGAAACCACCACGGCACTGGCCTTTACCTGGGAGGGCGAGCCCGCCTATCCGCGCCTGTTCGCCCTCGCCAAGGGCATTTGCGGCGGCTTCGCCAATACCGTGGCCGAAGCCAAGCCGCTGATCCTGGTGATGGAGGGCGATATCGGCAAAAGCCTCGGCGTCATCTTGAAGACCGAGTTGGATGTCACCGGCGATATTATATCCCTGGACGGGGTGCAGCTTCGCGAGTTCGATTTCATCGATGTCGGCGAATTGATCCAACCCACCGATGTGGCGCCGCTGATCATCAAGTCGCTTCTGTTCGGATCGGACCGGGGGCAATCTCAAGATCATGGTCACAGCCACCACCATGACCATCACAGCCATGACTAGGGCTGGCGCATCATGACCGCCGCCGCGCCGACCATGGGGCACGATACGCGGGTACTGGGACTGATCGGCGGCGGCCATTTTCTCAGCCATTTCTATCAGTTGAGCCTGCCGCCATTGCTGCTAGTCTGGCGCGCCGAGTTCGGCGTCAGCTTCGCCGCTTTGGGATTGATCTTGACCCTTTTTGCATTGGGCACAGGCCTGGCCCAAATTCCGGCCGGTATCCTGGTCGATCGGTTCGGTGCGCGGCCAATGTTGGTGGGCGGACTGATCGTCGTCGGCGGAACCATCGCGGCCATGAGCTTGGCGCCATCGGTCGAAGTGATCTACGTCCTGGCCGCCATCGCCGGTATCGGCAACAGCGTCTTTCATCCCGCCGATTATGCCATCCTCAATTCGTCGATCGATGGCGAGCGTATGGGCAAAGCCTTCGGCTTTCATACCTTTTCCGGCCATCTCGGCGGCGCCGTCGCGCCGGCTACCATCATATTTTTGACCGCTGCCTACGATTGGCGCCTGGCGATGATTGTCACCGGGCTGGTGGCCATCGCGGCGGCGGCGATCATAGCAGTCCAGGGCGGCGTCCTGATGGACGAGAACCAAGGCGCCGGCGAAGAAGCGGACGCCGATGAGAGCACCGATGGCGAGGCAAGGCCATCGACCATGTCACTGATCCTTTCCAAGTCGATGCTGTTGTTTTTCCTGTTTTTCCTGATCGCCTCGATGACCTCTTCGGGGGTAACGTCTTTTTCCGTGGTGGCGCTGGTCAATATCCAGGGCGTCACCCTCGCCGGCGCCTCCAGCGCGCTGACCTCGTTCCTGTTCGCCAGCGCCATCGGCATACTTTTGGGCGGCGTCATCGCCGACCGCTACGGCAAGCATGACGAAACCGCTATCGCCGCCTTTATCCTTTCCGGCATCATATTCCTGATCGTCGCGCAAGCGGATCTCGGGACGGCCATGGTGATTGGCCTTTTCACCCTGGCCGGGCTGGTGCAGGGCATATTGCGCCCGGCCCGGGACATGATGGTGCGCGCCATGGCGCCAAAGGGCGCCATGGGACGGGTGTTCGGCTATGTCTCCACCGGCATCGCGATCGGTAGCGGTATCGCGCCGGTATTGTTCGGCTTCATGGTGGATCAGGGTTTGAGCGTCTGGATATTCTGGCTGCTGGCGGTGTTTTCGGCCCTCGGCATCGGCATCGTCCTGGTGCAGAAACGGAGTGCATAACATGCCGGGCCATGGCGGCGATTTATCGAGCGCGGCGGCGCGCTTCGCCATTGCAGAAGAAGACTGGCTGGATCTCTCCACCGGCATCAACCCGGACGCCTACCCCAACACGGATTACGATGCGTCGTTGTTACACCGGCTGCCCACCACCGGTGATGGCGCCCCCGCCCTGGCCGCCGCGCGCAGTTTTTACGGCGTACCGGATAGCGCCGCGATCATCGCCGTTCCCGGAACCCAGGCGGTACTGCAAGCGCTGCCCACAATGCGCGCCGCCGGCAAGGTCGCCATTCTCGGCCCCACCTATTCGGAGCACGGCATTACATGGCGCGCAGGCGGCCATGATGTGCGCGAAGTTTCCGGGTTGGATGGGCTGGCCGACGTCAGCGTGGCGGTGCTGGTCAATCCCAACAACCCCGATGGAAGGCGCATCCCGCCCGGCGAAATCGTGACGCTGGCTTCGAGGCGAGGCGGCAACTGGACCATCGTCGATGAAGCCTTTTGCGATGTGGAACCGGGTTTAAGCGTCGTCGGCGAGACCGGCAGCGGCGGACTTCTGGTGCTGTGTTCCCTCGGCAAATTTTTCGGGCTGGCGGGACTTAGGGTCGGGTTCGTCATCGGCTCCCCGGATATGATCGCCGCCATCGAAGCCCGCATCGGCCCCTGGCCGGTTGGCGGCGGCGCCCTCGCCATCACCGCCCGCGCCCTTGCCGACACGGGATGGATCAAGGCGACGCGCGCCAGTCTGGCGGAAGGCCGGGCCGAAATGGAGGCGCTTCTGGGCCACGCTGGGTTTAGTATTCTCGGCGGCACCGATCTTTTCATCCTGACCGAACATGCAGATGCCACCGAGATTTATGAGCGGCTTGGCCAGGCCGGTATATTGGTGCGTGCCTTCGGCGATCACCCAACATGGCTGCGCTTCGGCCTTCCCGGCCAACCCAATGTAGCGCGGCTGAAAGCGGCGCTTAGCCTTCCCGGTCCAACAGGTGGATGAACGAGCCGGACACGGTGCCCACTTGCGCGCCGGCATCTTCAAGATCGATGGCTTCGGCATCGGCCACGCCGAACAAGGGATCGGCGCGGTTTTCCGTCAGGCTCGCATAATGAAACTCGTGGCCACGCAATGCGTCGCCCGCCGCGCCCAAGGGGCCGTCCTTTAAAAGCTGCAACCGCCGGTAACCCAGATGTAGACGGCGCGCCGCAAACGAGGTTTTGACCGGCAAAAGCTCGGCCATGGTGTGTTCGGTTCCGTCCGCATCGGTGAGGCTTTCGCCAAGCACCATATAGCCGCCGCATTCGCCATAAATCACGGCACCTCGCTCCGCCGCATCCCGCAAGCCGCCAAGGAAGTTCCCATTGCCCGCCAGCCGGGGTGCGTGCAGTTCCGGATAGCCGCCGGGCAGGAACACCGCATCGGCTTGCCCGTCCGGCGCCTCGTCATTCAGCGGCGAGAAGTAGCTGAGGGTGGCGCCGGCGACCCTCCAGCCATCAGTCAGGTGAGCATAGGTAAAGGCGAAGGCATCATCAGCGGCAATGGCGATTTGGGTACCAAGAGCGACCAGCGGAGCGTACTCCGACACGCGCGGTGTAGCCGGTGCCGCCAGCCCAGCGATGGCGTCCAAATCCAACGCAGCTCCGATAATACCGCCCGCGCGTTCGATCCAGGCGTCCATATCAGCCCGCTCGCGCGCCTGCACCAGACCCAGATGGCGGCTGGGCAGCTCCAACTCGCCATTCCAGGGCACAAAACCGAATATTGGCAAACCCAAGGGCTCCACCGACCGGCGCAAAATTCTTTCGTGCCGTTCGCCCCCAGCCCGGTTGAAAATGACGCCGGCGATATCCGTGTCGGCCCGGTGGCGCTGGAAACCTTCGATGACGGCGGCGGCGGACGCCGCCTGGCCCTTCACATCGACAACCAATACAATCGGCCAGCCCAAAACCTTGGCCGCGTCGGCGGTGCTGCCGGTGCCGTCCATGGCGCCATCGAACAATCCCATGACGCCCTCGGCAACGATCAAATCCGAGAATTCAGCCAAGGCAGAAACTTGGGTGTCCAGGGTGGAGCGGCGCATACCCCAGGGATCATAATTGCGACATACGTCGCCGCTGGCTATGTGGTGGAAGCCGGCATCGATATAGTCCGGGCCGATTTTTAACGAGCCCACGCGCTTGCCGGAATTCTTGAGCGCCCGGATGAGGCCCAAGGTTACTACCGTCTTACCGCTGCCGGACGCCTGGGCGGCGACGACCAGCCCGCGGCTCAAAGATCCAACCAGTTCAATTGGTCGCGCAAGCCAACCACCGGCCCGACCACGATCAGGGTCGGCGCCTTCAGCGCCGCCTTCTTCAGATCATCGGCACAGGTCTCCAACGTGGTCTCGACCACGCGCTGGTCGGGCAAGGTGGCACGGCTGATAAGGGCCACCGGCTCAGCACCTGCGCGCCCCGCTTCCATCAATTCGCCGGCGATACGGGACAGGTGCGTGGCGCCCATATAGAAGATCAAAACCGGCGAGCCCGCCGCCAGCGCCGGCCAGTCCAGATTGTCGGGCACGTCACCCTTGGCGGTGTGGCCGGTGATAAAAGTGACGGCGATGTTGCTGCCCCTCGTGGTCATCGGGATGCCGGCGTAAGCCAATCCGCCGACGCCGGCGGTAATACCGGGCACGATGCGGAATGGCACCCCAGCCTCAAACAGGCGAATACATTCCTCGGCGCCCCGGCCGAAAACAAACGGATCGCCGCCCTTGAGGCGCAACACTCGCTTTCCCTCCTTGGCCAGCCGCACCAGTTGGTCGGAGATATCTTCCTGGCGGGGCGATGGTTTGCCGCCGCGCTTGCCCGCATGGATCAGCTCGGCGCCTTCCCCGGCCAGCTTCAAAACATCGGAGCCCACAAGGGCGTCATAAACAACCACATCGGCCGATTGCATAGCGTGCAGACCGGCGATGGTGAGAAGGCCGGGGTCGCCGGGGCCGGCGCCCACCAGCCAGACGGAGCCGGGCGCGAATTCCGGCAGATCAATTGGGAGGTTTTCCATGGCCGCGGAATCTAGCAGAATGGGGGGGCACTCTGAAAGGCAATGCTTTGGCCGAAGACGAAAATAATATTGGCGATGATTTGCGCGAGCCGGACACCAATTTGCGCAAAGGCTGGACCACCGGCGCTTGCGCCACAGCCGCAGCCGTTTCCGCCTATGGTGCGCTCCTCACCGGGCACTTTACCGATCCGGTAGTTATCCGCCTACCGCGTGGACAAACGCCGTCTTTCGTCCTCCATGACAGCAAATTGGACGGTGATACGGCCATGGCGGCCATCGAAAAAGACGCTGGCGACGATCCCGACGTAACCCACGGCGCTATTGTCCGCGCCCAACTTCGCCGGTTGGACAACACCGCAGAGATCATCTTCAAGGCAGGGCCCGGTGTCGGCACCGTGACCCGGCCCGGCCTGCCCTTAGGCGTCGGCGAGCCGGCCATCAATCCGGGCCCCAGGGCGATGATTACCGACAATATCCGCGAACTTGGCGGCGATGGGCTGGAGATCACCATTTCCATCGATAATGGCGAGGCGTTGGCGGCGCGCACCTGGAACCCGCGCCTCGGCATCATCGGCGGGCTGAGCGTTTTGGGCACCACTGGTATCGTCGTGCCTTATTCCTGCTCCGCCTGGATCGCCTCGATCCGCCAGGCCGTCGATGTGGCCCGCGCCGGCGGCATCACCCATGTTGCTGCGGCGACCGGCTCCACATCCGAAGACGCGGTGGCCAAGCTCCTCGGATTGCCCGCAACGGCGCTGATCGATATGGGCGATTTCGCCGGTGGCTTATTGAAATATGTGCGCGACAATCCGATCCCAAAGGTGACCATAGCCGGCGGATTCGGAAAATTGTCGAAGCTGGCCGACGGGCATCTGGACCTGCATTCCAAACGCTCCCAGGTAAACCCCGGCTTCCTTGCCTCCCTGGCCGCCGATGCCGGCGCCGATGGTGAATTGCGTAAAGCCATCGAAGCGGCGGACAGCGCCGGGCGCATATTGGAGATTGTCCTGGACGCGGGCTTCCCGCTGGTTGATGCGGTGGCGGCGCGGGCGCGCGAAGTGGCGCTCGATCAATTGCAAGGCTCCGGTGAGGCCGAGGTTCTGATTTTCGACCGGGCCGGTGCGCTGGCCGGGCGGGCGCCCTGATGGTTAAGGTTTTGATCCTCGGCGGCACACGGGATGCGGTTAATCTGGCCATCGCGGCTTCGGCACTACCCGGCACCGATGTGATCTATTCCCTGGCCGGCGTAACGCAAAACCCCAACCTGCCGGGATGCGCGGTGCGCAGCGGAGGCTTCGGTGGGCTTGAGGGGCTTAAAGCTTATCTGATTGATGCCGAAATCGATGCGGTGATCGACGCCACGCACCCCTTTGCCGCCGAGATCGCCGCTAATGTCTTTGCCGCCTGCCGGGGCACCGGCTTGCCGCGCCTGAAGTTTTTGCGCCCCCCCTGGGTTCCTCAAAGCGGTGATAACTGGATCGAAGTTGGTTTGGTTGCCGATGCGGTATCCTATTTACGCGATCATTCCAGCACTGTGTTCCTGACCATTGGTACCCGCGAGATTGCCGCCTTTGCTTGCCTCGAAAACTGCCGCTTTCTTGTTCGCTACATCCATCCCCCCAAAGACGGCGTGCCGCTCAAGAATTGCGAGGTGGTGGTTGACCGGGGTCCTTTCCTTGAGCCCGGCGAGACCGAACTGCTCCGCAGCAATGGCGTTCAATATCTGGTTAGCAAGAACAGCGGCGGCGATGGCGCGGCGGCCAAACTGGCGGCGGCGCGCCGCTTAGGAATTCCGGTTATCATGATCAATCGCCCGGCCCCACCGGCCGGCGGCATCGCCGAGGCACAAGAAGACGCCATTGCCTGGTTGCAAAAGCTTTAGATTATTTCGGCCGCAGTATATGGCGGTGATCGGCGTGGTAGAGCTTGCTGTCACCAAAGCCGGTATCGCCGAAAACCTCGCCCACCAGCACCAACGCCGTCCGGGTGATTTTCTCGGCGCGCACTTTTTCGCGGATATTATTTAGGCGACCATGGATAATTTTCTCGTCCGGCCAGGTGGCCCGGTAGATCACCACCACCGGGCAATCCTCGCCATATTCGGGGCTCAATTCGCGCACCACCTTGGCCAGATTGCGCACCGATAGATGCAGCGCCAATGTTGCGCCGGCCTTGGCCAGGGAGGGCAGGTCTTCACCGTCCGGCATGGGCGAGGCCTTGCCCTCGGTGCGCGTCACGATGATCGTTTGAGAGATACCGGGCAGCGTCAGCTCTCTTTTAAGAGCCGCGGCAGCGGCGGCGAAGGCGGGCACGCCGGGCGTCACGTCATAATCGATGCCAAGGTCGTCCAAGCGGCGCATCTGTTCGGCGACGGCGCCATAGATGGAGGGGTCGCCCGAATGCACCCGCGCGACGTCCTGGCCGTTCTCGTGGGCGACGCGCATATGTTCAATAATCTGGTCCAGATGCAGGGGCGCAGTGTCGATCACTTTCGCTGTATCGGGCGCCGCAGCGACCACCTCGGTGGGCACCAGGGAGCCGGCATATAAACAGACCGGACAGGCCTTGATCAGGTTCAGGGCGCGCACCGTGATCAGGTCCGGCGCCCCCGGCCCAGCGCCGATGAAATGGACGGTCATTGTTTTTTGTCTCCGTAGCCGCGCGGCGTGTACACCCGCACCGGGCCACCGGCGCCCGGGATGATGCGGGTCTCGGACGATCCGATGACAACCACCGTCAGCATATCGATCATATCGGTTTCCAAATCGCACAGATCAACAACTGTGATTTTTTCCTCTTCGCGGCCAAGATTGCGGGCGATGATCACCGGCGTTTGGGGTGGCCGGTGATCGCGCAGGATAGCGCAGGCTTGGCCGAACTGCACCCGGCGGCGCATGGACACCGGGTTATAGAAGGCAATGACGAAATCACCCTCGGCGGCGGCCTTGATGCGCCGCTCAATCGCTTCCCACGGGGTCATCAGATCGGACAGCGAAATGGTGCAGAAATCATGGCCGAGGGGGGCGCCGGTGCGTGCCGCCGCCGCCTGCAGGGCCGAGACGCCGGGCACCATCTCTACCGCAAGGCGCCGCCAGGCTTCAACGCCAGCCGTATCAATCAGTTCATAAACGAGGCTGCCCATGGCATAAATGCCGGCATCGCCCGATGAAATAATGGCCACCTGTTTACCACCCGCCGCCAGTTCGAGGGCAAAGGCGACCCGCTCACGCTCCTCGCCCAAGGGGTAATCGTGGCGCACCTTGCCGTCCGCCAGCCCGCCCAACAGATCAATATAAAGACCATAGCCGACCAGATCGGTTGCGGCGGCGACGGCCGAGGAGGCGTCCGGCACCCGCCAGCCCGCATGGCCAGGACCGATGCCGACGATCACCAGCCTGCCGCAGCCCTTTCCCACCTGATCGGGATCAATGATGGCCGGTGCGGCGCCGATGGCACACGTGGCACGCGCCGATTTCCGTTTCGCCGCCCGAAGCTTGCCGGCATCACCGACGCCGGCGAGGGCGGCGGCTTCGGATACGGAATGGCAGCCGACGGTCTCGAACACATAGTCCGAAGGTTCGGCCACACGCGGCGTCTGGGCTTCCAATTGATCGGCGCTGTAAAGGCGGACCGGCACTCCCAAGGCCGCCGCCGCCTGTAATATGCCGACTTCGTCCTCTTTCAGATCGATTGTCGAGAAGCAGGCGAGCGAGCTTTCAGACAATCCTTCCGATGCCAGGCAATCGCGGACCAATTGTAGAATTTCGGCCCCATCTGCGCCGCGCTCGCAACCCACCCCGGCGACTAAGGTTCGGGGATGAAGGGCAAAGTGATCGGCTGAGGGCTCCACGGCACGCTCGGAAATGATCAGGGCCGGTGTGCCATCCGGCTTGGTCTTGATCCCATCCAGGGACAGCCAATCGGTATCATTGCCAACCGCAACATCTTTGTCTATTGCGATCGCCTCGCCGGCCAACAGCGCCGCCATCACCGGGCGCGCCGCATCGCCGTTGGATATGCCCCATCCAGCAGGTGGCTCATCCAGGGCATAGCCGAAACGGGCATCGCCGGCGGTGGTAATCGCCGCATCTATGCCCAAGGTGCCGGCCAGTATTCGGGCCAACTTGTTGGCACCGTGATGGCCACCGAGAAGCGGCACCACCGCTTCGCCGGTTTCGCTAACACAGACGACGGCGGCCTCCAGCTGTTTGTCGACAGCAAGATCGCCGAGCGCGCGGACGACAATGCCGGTGGACATGATGGCGATGATCTGCCGTCCGGCGGCGAACAATTCGCGCAAATGTGGCTGCACCCGGGCGAACGGCACATCGGCACCGGTAACCCGCTTGGCGTAGCCGTGCAGCTCGGCGCCGTCGACATACTTCATCAAGCGGCGCGCCAGCCTGGCGCCTGGATCATTGAGGGCAACGAATACGGGGTTCCAATTCACGGGATCAGATATCCGCAGCTTTACGGACGATAATCAGGGAAAAATACGGCGCCTTTTGATCGCTCATATCATCAAGGCTGGCGATGCGCTGGCCGTCCATGGTGGCGCGCTCGATATAACGGGCGCCGGCGGCGAGCCCCTCCGCTTCGAGCACCCGGCGGACCTTATCCAGATGCCGGCCCACCTTGATGATGACGGCGGCGTCGGCGGCGGCCAGACGCTCAGCCAGGTCCGCTTCGTCCAGGGTCGCCGGTATTACCGACACCACGTCGTTGCGCTCCGCCAGCGGCACACCCAGCTCGGCTGCGCCCGCGTTGAGCGACGAGACACCGGGCACCACGCCGACACGCCAGTTTTCCGACAAACGGCTATAAAGATACATGAACGAGCCGTAAAAAAATGGATCGCCCTCGCAAAGGATGGCGATGGTCTTGCCGGCCCGGGCGTGTTCATCGATTTGGCCGGCGGCTTCATCGTAGGCATTTTGCGCCGGATGACGTTCGGTAACCATGGGCGTTGAGATAATCATCTCTTCGGCGCCCACCGGCATATGGGTTGCGGCGATGGCGCGCACCAGACTGTCGGCGCCGTCGGGCGCCGGATAGGCGATCACGTCGGCGGCTTGCAGAATGCGCAGCGCCTTCAGGGTTATCAGTTCAGGATCGCCCGGCCCGACGCCGAGCCCCCAGATTTTGATATCTGCCTCGTTAGCCGCCATGCTTGACCACCCGTAACTGCGTGACCGGCTTCATCGGCTGCCAACCGGTGAACTTGCCCAAGCTCTCGGCCCGCGAGATTTCGAAGCGAACCAACTGACCGCCGGTCTTGACCGCCCAATCCATCAGAACCTGCTCGCCCTCGAAGGTGACCGCGTTGGCGACCAGCCGCCCTTCCGGCTTTAACGCCTGCCAGCAGAGATCAAACAATGCGGGCGCCGACAATCCGCCACCGATGAAAATCGCATCGGGCGCTTCAAGGCCGGAGAAGGCATCCGGCGCCGCACCTTCAATAAGCTCCAAATCGGGAACGCCGAGGGCCAGGGCATTGTCGCGGATGGTGTGGGCGCGAACATCGTTCTGTTCAATGGCGATGGCGGTGGCGCGTGGGCTGGCGCGCATCCATTCGATGGCGATGGACCCGCAACCGGCGCCCACATCCCACAAAAGCTGGCCCGGCATGGGCACCAGGGACGCAAGGGTCGCCGAGCGAATTTCACGCTTGGTCAACTGGCCGTCATGGCTGAAGGCGTCGTCGTGAAGGCCCGGCGCCGGCGAACGCGGCATGTAATCGGGACCAGCGACGCAATGGATGGCGACGGTGTTCAAATCGGCGACCATCTCGTCGTTCCAGCCCTTGGCGGTTTTGGTGATCAATTCCTCGTCGGGGCCGGACATGTGGGTCAGCACGTTAACTTCCGACGCGCCGAGGCCGCTCTCGACCAGGATATCGGCGATGTCGCCCGGCGTATCGCCGTCGTTGGATAGAATAATCAGGCGCGCGTCGGAGGCCAGAAAATAGCGCAACCGGTCGACGGCGCGGCCGTGGACCGTGAGGCATTCGCATTCCGCCAGCGCCCAGCCCAATCGGCTGGCGGCCAGGGAAAAGGCCGACGGCGCCGGGATGATGCGCATTTCGCTCGCTGCGATATTGCGGGCAAGGGTGGCGCCAATGCCGTACCACATAGGATCGCCGGTAGCCAAAACCGCCACTTGCTGGCCACGTTTTTGCGAAATCTCGTCGATGGTGGCGGCCAGCGGATTGCCCCATTCGATGCGCGGGCGACCGTCGTCTTCGACCATGGCCAGATGGCGGGCGCCGCCGACCAGCACCTCAGCCTTTTCGAGGCCTGAGCGCGCAGAGGCGTTGAGGCCGCCGATACCGTCCTCGCCGATGCCGATCACGGTGAGCCAGGGGTTCATGATCCGGCCTCGTTTCCGGCCAGGATGACCGCGTTGACGGCCGCCGCCGCCATGGCGCTGCCGCCGCGCCGGCCCTTCAGCGTGATAAACGGAATATCCAGCCCGGCTTCGATCAATGCTTGCTTGGATTCGGCGGCACCGACAAAGCCGACGGGAAAGGCGAAGATGGCGGCCGGCCTGGCCTTGCCATTTTCCGATAAAATCTCGATCAGGCGAAACAAGGCGGTTGGCGCGTTGCCGATGACGGCAAGCCCGCCGTCCAGCCGGGCGCCCCAAATATCGATGGCTGCGGCGGAACGGGTGGTTGCCGCCGCTTTCGCCAGACCCGGAGTTTCAGGATCGTTAAGGGTGCAGAGGATTTTCGACGCGCTTGGCAGCCGCGCTTTCATGATGCCACTCTCGACCATGGTTGCATCGACGCAGATATGCGCGCCGGCTTCGAGCGCGGCGGCCGCGGCGGCGGCAGGATCACCGAACCATGCCAGATCATCCACCAGATCGGGCATGCCGCAACTATGCACCAGACGAATGGCGAGAGCTCGCAGCGCTTCGGGCAGGCGCGAAAGATCGGTCTCGCGCCGAATGGCGGCGAAAGATTCTTTGTAAATCTCGTCCGGGTTTTTCAGGTATCCCAAGATGCCGTCCCGTTACACCGCTTCCGGGTTGCGCTTGCCAGGCCCGTGCGGATGCTCGGCATGGGGATGTGGCGGGTGGTCGTGGTCGTGCTCATGACTATGTTCGTGGCTGTGTTCGTGGTTATGATCGCCGCCGCCGCTTTCGTTGGTGCCGATGCCTTCCACATGGTGATGGTGGCTCATTTGCGGCAGGCCTTGATGGGCTTCGAAGCCGACCACCTGTTCCCGGTATTTGCAAAGCTGACAGTTCATGGCGTTGTCGCCGGTGCTGATGCCGTGCACACGGGCTTCGAAGGTATCGATGACTTTCGGATGATCGTTGAGGTAACCGGCCTTTAGAAATTCGATATCGGGATATTGCGCGGCGATGCCATCGGTGATGGCGTAGATGCGTTTGACCAGCACGCCGGTAAACAGGAAATAGGGAAAGACAACAATGCGCCGATAGCCAAGCCGGGCGGCATGTTCCAGACCCGGCGCCACCAGCGGGAAGGTGACGCCCGAATAGCACACCTCGCCCCAGCCGAAACCGATGCCTTCCCATAACATGCGGCAGATTTTCGAGATCGAGCCGTTGGCGTCCGGATCCGAGGTGCCGCGTCCAACCACCATCAGAAGCGTTTCATCTAACGGCACGTCGGTGTCCGCAGCCTCCACGGCTTCGCGGATGCGCGCCTCGGCGGCGTACATCATCTTGGCGTCCACATCCAGGGGCCGCGCATATTCGATCAGAAAATCCGGGTTCGGATGATCCGCCTGATACTGGTTGAGGACCGAGGCGATATCGTTCTTCACATGGCCCGCCGACAACAGCATGCCAGCCACCGCCAACACGTGATCGACGCCCTGGGCCGCCAGCTTATCAAGGCCAGTGCGGATAATCGGCGTCGCGAACTCCAAAAAGCCATACTCCACCGGCAAGTCCGGGAAGCGTTCGCCCAGGCGCGCCTGTAGATTGGCGAACTCGGCCACAGCCCTATCGTCGCGGCTGCCATGGCCGCAGATCATTACACCGGTTTTACGCATTTGTTTTCCTCGCCCTGATATGGGGCTTCAACATCGCATTTGCGAGGCATACTAAAACAACGGAGCCGGTGGCTAAAGCCCATTCAAGCGCCGATTGACCGGATTTCGGCCCCCTGATACCACTTCGGCCATGCCCGATGGAGAATTCCTTGCCATAATCGTAACCGCGCTGCTGATCGACGCGGTTGCCGGCGATCCGGTGAGCCTGTACCGGGCTCTGCCGCACCCGGTCGTGATTTTCGGCCACGCCATCGGATTTCTCGACCGGCATTTAAACCGGGATGGGCTCAGGTCCTCTGTAAATCGGCTTTCCGGCGCCGCCGCTATCTTTGGCCTACTGGCGCTTTCCCTATGGTTTGGATATTGGCTGCATGGCGTGCTCGCGGGCTTTCAATATGGCGGTGCAGTGGAAGCGTTGATCGTCTCCACCCTGATCGCTCAGAACAGCCTCTACCGGCATGTGCGCCGGGTGGCGTTGGCGCTCGAGACTGATGGTTTGGGCGCGGGCCGGGACGCGGTGGCCATGCTGGTGGGCCGCCAAACGGACGTGCTGGACGAGGCGGGCGTGTCGCGGGCTGCTATCGAAAGCCTCGCCGAGAATTATTCCGACGGGGTGGTGGCGCCGGTGTTCTGGGCATTGTTATTGGGCCTGCCGGGGATCATCGCCTACAAGATGCTCAATACCGCCGACAGCATGATCGGCCACCGAACACCTCGCCACCTTCATTTTGGAATGGCGGCGGCGCGCCTTGATGATGTTGCCAATTATATCCCGGCGCGCATCGCGGCGCTGCTTTTGGTGCTGGCGTCTCTCGGCAAGGGCGTGGGCGTCCTATTCCGCGACAGCCGCCACCACCGCTCGCCCAACGCCGGCTACCCGGAAGCCGCCATGGCCGGCGCGCTTCGCCTCAAGCTGTCGGGCCCGCGTGTCTATGACGGCAAGACGGAAGATGCGCCTTGGATCGGATCGGGGCGCGCGGAGGCGGCGCCTACGGATATCCGAGCCGCGCTGCGGCTCTATGTCATAGCCTGTGTGTTGATGTTCGCGCTGGTGGCCATTGCCGCATTGCTAGCGGGCTAGCGCGGCCAACCCATCCAAGTCTAAATGGCTCTCCATGGCGTCCGCCAGTTCATCGAGGGCCGCTTCCACATCTTTTTCATAAGCCAAGCCCGAGCCACTGCCGCCAAGGCGGGCAAGGAAGGCGGTGCGAAAATTATCGGCGGAAAACAGGCCGTGCAGATAGCAGCCCATGACGCACCCGTCTTCGGACACCGCGCCGCCGTCTTCGTCTCCGAGCTCCAGGAACGGGCGTACCGTATCGGCGCCGCTGCTTTGGCCCATATGCATCTCGTAGCCATGCACGCGGCCAAGCCCACCCGACGCCGTGCCCTCCACCTCGGCCAGGGTCTTGTCGCCGCCGAGCCGGGTTTCAATTTGCAAAAGCCCCAGCCCGGCCGTCTCGCCGGGCGCGCCTTCGATGCCGCCGCTATCGATAATACAGCGACCGAGCATCTGATAGCCGGCACAGATACCCAGCACCTGGCCGCCGCGCCGAACATGGGCTTTGAGGTCAATATCCCAGCCTTGGGCGCGGAAATCCTCCATATCGGCGATGGTGGTTTTCGATCCCGGCAGGATCACCAATGCGGCATCGCCGGGCAGGGGTTGGCCGCGCGGCACCATCACCAGCTCGACGCCGGGCTCCGCCAACAGTGGATCGAAATCATCGAAATTGGCAATATGGGCGAGGCGCGGCACGGCGATTTTAACCCCCTGCTCGCTGGCTGCGTGTTCCCGGTTTTCCAACGCCATGGCATCTTCATCCGGCAGCCGCCGGGCGGCAGGCAGATGCGGCAATACGCCAAGGCTTTTGAGCCCGGTCTTTTTCGCGATGATGGTCACGCCATCGTCAAACAGGCTGATATCGCCGCGAAATTTGTTGACGATAAAACCTTTGAGCAGCGCCCGCTCATCTTCGGGCAACAACGTCCAGGTGCCGACCAGGCTGGCGATAACCCCGCCCCGGTCGATATCGGCAACCAGGACAACCGGCACATCGGCGGCCAGGGCGAAGCCCATATTGGCGATATCGTTCTTGCGGAGATTGATCTCGGCGGCGCTGCCGGCGCCCTCGACAATGACGAAATCGGCCTCGGCTTTAAGGGTCTCAAAGCTCTCAAGAATCCCCGGCATCAGGCTTTGCTTGAAGGGCTGAAAATCGCGGGCGCTGTAATTGCCACGCACCTCGCCCAGCACCACCAATTGCGCGCCGATATCCGATTGCGGCTTTAACAGAACCGGGTTCATATGAACCGTTGGCGCGATCCCACAGGCCCTCGCCTGTAACGCCTGGGCACGGCCGATCTCGCCGCCGCCCGGGGTCACGGCGGCGTTGTTGGACATGTTCTGCGGCTTGAATGGGCGCACCGAATAACCCCGGCGCATCAAAGCCCGGCACAGCCCGGCGACCGCCAAGGATTTACCGACGTCCGAGCCGGTGCCTTGCAGCATGATCGCCCTGGCCGTCATGGTCTTAAAATTCGATCCCGGCCTGGGCCTTGAAGTCGGCGCGGAAGTGGTGCTTCACCTCGGTCATTTCGGTGACCAGATCGGCGATATCGATCAGTTCGGCCTTGGCGTTGCGCCCGGTGCAGATCACATTCACGTCTTTCGGCTTGTCCTTCAAAAACGCCGTCACGTCTTCGATGGGAATATAATCGTTGCGCAGCACAATATTGATCTCGTCCAGGAGAACCATAAAATTGGCAGGATCGAGGATCATCTCCTTGGCCCGCGCCCAGGCGGCCTCGGCGGCGGCGATGTCGCGGGCCCGGTCCTGGGTCTCCCAGGTGAAGCCCTCGCCCATGGCGGTGATAGTCACCAGATCGGGAAAGGCTTCCAGAACAACCCGCTCGCCGGTGTCCCACTTGCCCTTGACGAATTGCACGATGCCCACTTTCTGGCCATGGCCGATGGCGCGCGCCACCATGCCCATGGCGGCGGTGGTCTTGCCCTTGCCCTTGCCGGTATGGACGATCAGCAAACCGCCCTCCTTTACCTTCTTGGCGAGGATTTTGTCTTTGGCTGCTTTATGCTTGCGCCGCTTTTCGTTGGCTTGGGCATTAATGTCTTCGTCGCTCATACGGTCTCTCCTTCGATCAGGCGCGCCAAAAGCGCGCCGGCGGAATTGGATTTGGGGTGCCAGAAACCCCGCTCTACGGCTTCTTCGAAACGCTCGGCGATCTCGCGCAAGGCCGCCGGGTTGGCGTCTTCGATGAATTCCCGCACCTCGGCGTCTTCCAGGTAGGCATCGAAAAGCTGGTTGAAATGATGGTCTTCGACCACCTGGGAAGTGGCGGCGAAGGCGAACAGGTAATCCACCGTCGCGGCGATCTCGAAGGCGCCCTTATAGCCGTGGCGCATAACCCCTGCGATCCATTTCGGGTTGGCGGCGCGTGCGCGTACAACGCGGCCGATCTCGTCCGCCAGGGTGCGGATTTTGGGCGTCTCCGGCCGGGAATGATCGTTGTGATAAATGGCCGGCTGGACGCCCGACAGATGCCGGACGGCGGCGGCGATACCGCCCTCGAACTGATAATAGTCGTCACTGTCGAGGATATCATGCTCCCGGTTGTCCTGGTTATGGACCACCACTTGGGCGCCCATGAGACGGGCTTCGAACAAAGACTGCTCCGCCTGACCTTCAGCGCCAGCGCCATAGGCATAGCCGCCCCAGGCCACATAGGCGCGCGCCAGATCGGCGTCTCCGTCCCAGCATTTCTCGTCAATGAGGGTCTGTAGCCCAGCTCCATAGGCCCCCGGTTTGGAGCCGAATACCCGGTAGCCGGCTTTCTTGCGGGCGGTCTCCATATCCAGACCGCCGGCTGCGAGGGCGGCGGCATCTTCGGCGACCTGGGCGGCCAGCGGATTGATATCAGCGGCTTCGCTGAGCGCGGCAACGGCGCGCGCCGCTTGATCCAATAGTTCCACCTGGGCTGGAAAGGCGTCCCGGAAAAAACCCGACACCCGGAACACCACATCGACGCGTGGGCGCCCCAGCACGCCGGCCGGCATCACCTCATAGCCGATGACGCGGCCCGATTGCTTGTCCCATTCGGGCTGCACCCCCATCAATGCTAGGGCCTGGGCGATATCGTCGCCGCCGGTGCGCATATTGGCGGTGCCCCAGGCGCTTAGCGCGATGCGCTTGGGATACTCGCCGTGACCTTGGAAATGCCGCTCGATCAACAGCCCCGCCGACTTCCAGCCCAGCTTCCAGGCCGCCGGGGTCGGCACACTGCGCGAATCCACCGAATAAAAATTGCGCCCGGTGGGTAGAACATCCAGCCTTCCCCGCGTTGGCGCGCCGGACGAGCCGGGAGCGACGAAACGGCCATCCAGACCGGTGAGCAGACCGTCCAGTTCACAGGCCCCGCATCCGGCAATCATCGGCGCCAGGGTTGCTGTGATAAATTCCAGAACAGGCGCCGTGGCCGTCCAATCAGGCGAAGGTGCTACATCACCGGCCACCAATTTTTGCGCCAACAACTCCAGCCGCTCCACCGTATCGCCGTTGCTACGCCAGGGCTGATCGGTCAAATTCAGAGCGTCCGGCTTGGGCCCGTCCCACTGGTTGCCCATCTCGCAATCCAGAGGATCGAAACCGGTGAGACCGAAATCGGCGGCCAGGGCGCGGATCAAGGAGGCATCGATGCCCTCGCCGCGCCCCCGTGGCAGGCGGGTCAGGGCGACCAGCAAATCCACCGCCAAGCTGCCCTCAGGCGCAGCGCCGAACACATGCAGCCCATCGCGAATTTGCAACTCCTTCAGCTCGCACAAATAATTGTCGATCTTGGCCAGCGCCCCCTGCTCGTCCTCACCGCGATCGATGCCCACGTCTTTGTCTAGACCGATGGAGCGGCTGAGATCGATAATCTCGGCGCCGAGCAGTTTCAGGCGCCTGGGGTCCATGCCCGACGCCAGATAAAATTCATCGACCAATTGCTCCAAGTCCCGCAAGGGTCCGTAACTTTCGGCGCGCGATAGTGGCGGCGTCAGGTGATCGATAATGACCGCTTGCGCGCGGCGCTTGGCCTGGGTGCCCTCGCCAGGGTCGTTGACGATGAACGGATAGATGTGCGGCATCGGCCCCAGCGCCACTTCGGGGAAGCAAGTCTCGTCCAAGGCCAGGGCTTTGCCCGGCAGCCATTCCAGATTGCCGTGCTTGCCGAAATGCACCACGGCGTGGACGTCAATCTCGCGGCGCAGCCAGGCATAGAACGCAAGGTAGCCGTGCGGCGGCACCAGATCAGGATCGTGATAGCTGGATTGGGGATCGATGTTGTAGCCACGCGCCGGCTGCACCGCCAAGGTGACATTGCCGAAGCGGTGGGCGCCAAGGCGAAAGCTGCCGTCCTCGACAAACGGATCATCGTCCGGCGCACCCCAGCGGTCCAGGACGCGCGCCTTGGTATCTTCGGGCAAGCTTTCGAAATACTCCCGATAGTCGGCCAAGCCAAATTCCATACCGCCATGCCGGGCGCCGGGCGCATTGGTGGGACCGGCCAGCAGCCGCGCCATGACGTCTTTGCCGGTCCGGGGCGCGTCATCGCCCAGATCATAACCGGCGGCGATGAGACCCTGGAATGCGGCGGCGACGCCGGCGGGGGTATCCAGCCCGACGCCGTTACCAAGGCGCCCGTCCTTGTTGGGATAGTTGGCGACGATGATGGCGATGCGGCGCCCCGCAGCGGGTGTGCGCCGCAATCTGGCCCAGGCGGCGGCCAGATCGGCGATGAAGGCAACGCGGCTCTGTACGGGTGCGTGGCGCACCAGGGCCACTTCGGTTTCGGCGTCGAAATCGGCGGATTCTTTGAACGAAATTGCACGGCTGATAATGCGTCCGTCCACTTCGGGCAGCGCGATATTCATGGCCAAGTCCCGGGGGCTAAGGCCGCGCTGACCATCCCGCCAGCTTGTCTCGCCACCGCCCGCCAGGATCACTTGCAGGACTGGGCAATCAGCACCGGTAAACGGCGTCTCCTGCATTTGCCCGCCGGGCGCGGAGACCGCGAAACCGGTAAGGTTGAGGATGATATCGCAGCCTGCTTCGGCCAGGGCGACGGCAACAATCTCGGCCGAGCCCGGGTCTTTGAGGCTGCCGACGAACATTGGCAGGGGGTTGAGCCCGCGCGCCCGCACCGCTTCGATTAGCGCATCCACCGGCGCCAGATCGCCCGCCTGCACCAGCGCCCGATAAAAGACGATGGCAGCGGTGGGCGCGCCCTCGGTCCAATGGCCGCGCACCTGGCCCAAATCGGGCAGACCATCGCCCGGCCAATAAAGCCCGGCGCGCACCAGCGGCGCCGGCTCCAGCCAATCGTCATCCCGGCCCAGAAGATGGGCACAGTATTTAAGGAAATTGGCCGCGTTGGCGCCGCCGCCATGAGCGCAATATTGCCAGAGCCGGTGACAAGCTTCGGTGGGCAGCGTCGAATGGCCGAACAGTTCCGGGTCCGGCTGGTCATCGCCCGGCACCACCGCCAGCAGGATATTTTTTTCTTTCGCCAACGCCGCCAGCTGCTCCAACCCGTAGGGCCAATAGCCGGCGCCGCCCAACAGACGCACGATCACCAGCCGGGCATGGGCGATGGTGTTCTCCAAGTAAACATCCACCGACATGTGGTGACTGAGCTGCATCAGGTTGGCGAGGCGGAGACTGGGCAAACCATCAGCGCCGCCCGCTTGGCTTGCGCGCCGCGCCAGGGCCAGCACCGAAAGATCACTGGACGCCGCCGACAGCACGACGATATCTCCCGGCGTCTGGCCGAGATCGACGGCTTCGCCGTCGTCCAATATCTGACCCGGCTGGGTGACCAGTAGATGCATAGGCTATCCCTAAGCTCAGCCGCCGCCGAGGATGTTTTTGGCGGCGGCCTGATCGAAACCGGTAAGGCCGATAACCACCAGCCGGGTCCGGCGCAATTCGGTTTCGTTCCAGGGGCGGTCGAAATAGGTGTCGACCCTTGGCCCGACGCCCTGCACCACCAGGCGCGCCGGCCGGCCCTCGATATGGGCGGTGCCTTTAATGCGCAAGATGCCGTCAAGAGCCAGCGCTGCCTCGATGCGGGCCGCGATCTGGTTCACATCTGCGGCGCTGTCCAGCTCCACCACGATACTGTCGAAGTCGTCGTGGTCGTGATCCTCTTCGGTGTCGTGGTGAGACCAGCGCTGATCGATATCGTCCTCCGCCGCCGCGTCCAATCCCAGCACTAGCATCGGATCGAGCCGCCCATGTGTCGCGGTAAGCGCCTTGACCGAGGGCCGTGTTTCCTTGGCAACGATTTCCATGACGCTGCCGCGCCCGGCTTCGTCCATCAAATCAGACTTGGAGATCACCACCAGATCGGCGGACGCCAACTGATCGCCGAACAATTCTTCCAAGGGGCTGTCATGGTCCAGCTGGTCGTCTTCTTCGCGTTGATCCTGCACCAGGGCCGGGTTGTCGGCGAACAGGCCGGCCTCGACGGCGGGGCCATCAACCACGGCAACGACGCCGTCCACCGTTGTCCGCGAGCGCACTTCCGGCCATTGGAAGGCCTTCACTAAGGGTTTGGGCAGGGCCAGGCCGGAGGTTTCGATGACAATGTGATCGGGCCTGTCTGGCCGTTCGATCAGGGATTCGAGGGCCGGAATAAAATCGTCGGCGACGGTGCAGCAGATACAGCCGTTGGTCAGCTCCAAAACATCGTCTTCGGTGCAGGTTTCGATGCCGCAACCCTTCAAGATGTCGCCATCGACACCAAGATCGCCGAACTCGTTGATAATCAACGCGAGGCGGCGGCCATTGGCGTTCTCCAAAAGATGACGGATCAGGCTGGTTTTGCCAGCGCCCAAAAAGCCGGTGATCACGGTAACGGGTATCTTGCCAAGGGTCTGCATGGTGTTTTGTTCTGCCTTTTATCTGTCTATTTCAATTTCTGGGGAAGGCCGGCGGTGACCAGATAGACTTGATCCGCCGCCGCCGCCACAACAGCGTTCATGCGCCCGGACGCGTCAGAGAATGCACGGGCCAGCGCATTTTCGGGCACGATGCCGCCGCCCACGTCGTTCGATACCAGCACCACCGGGAAACTGGCATCACCAAGCGCTTGGCACAAGTAGGTGATTTCCAATTCTAAATCGCGGCCTTGATGCATCAGATTGGCAAGCCAGATGGTCAGACAATCGACAAGCATAGGTGCGCCGGCGCCGGCCCGGAGCGCGCCTGTTAGTTCGAGCGGCTCCTCGATGGTGGTCCAGTTCTGCCCACGCCGCGCCCGGTGGGCATCGATGCGGGCGCGCATTTCCGCATCACCAGCCTCGGCGGTGGCCACATAGACCGCATCGGCAGCACCAATCAATTGCTCAGCAAAGGCGCTTTTACCGGAGGCCCGACCGCCCAGCACCAATATCGATCCTTGAAGTTCTCCCAACGGAGCCATATGCGAAGTTCCTCCACCCGAGGATGGTCACGCGTTTCCATACCAGGCCGTAATGGCCATGCCGATGAGGAGGTCTCCTGGCTTCGGCGTCAATCTTCCCGCCTTCCCGACATTTCGTCAGTGGCCCGAATGGGTCGATCCAGCCGTTTACAGTTGCGGGGGCAGCGCCGGCCTCGCACCGGCTTCCCTGTCCCGTCGGCGCTGGCACGCTATCATTTGGGCCAAGTCCCTGCAAAGATTTTCGGAATGCGTCCGGGTCTCAATCCGAATCCCGCACCCGCCCCCGGGTTTTTTTGGTCAAGGCGCGCTGGCGCTTGGTGTCCATGCGTTTGCGCTTTGCGGCGTGGGACGGGCGGGTGGCTTTACGCATCTTTGGCGGCGTTGCGGCTTGGCGGATTAGATCAATCAATCTTTCCCGCGCATCCTGGCGGTTGCGCTCCTGGCTGCGGTAGCGGCTGGCGGAGATGATGATAACCCCGTTTATTGTCATGCGCTGGCCGGCCAGGGTGCGCAGGCGGCGCATAACTTCGCCCGTCAGGTGAGGACTGCTCGCCGCATCGAAACGCAGTTGCACGGCGGTTTCCACCTTGTTGACGTTTTGCCCGCCGGGACCGGGAGAGCGGATGAAATGCTCCTCGATCTCGCTTTCGGCAATGGCGATGGTTTCGGTAATCTCGATCATGGCGGCACTATAGCGCCTAAAAAAGCCTGTGGCGCGCGCCGAATTGCTGGGCTAAATTGGCGGCGCAAAACAAACCGCTAAGCAATTTTCAGGGAGGCCAAAATGCCCAGCAGTGATATCAGCTACCAAACCCGCGACAACGAAACCTTCACCGGCTACCTTGCGCGCCCCGATGGCGACGGGCCGTTTCCGGGAATTCTTATGATCACCGCTATTTTCGGTATCGACGAGGAAATGCAGGAACTGGCCAATGCCTGGGCCGCCGACGGTTTCGTGGTGTCGGTGCCCGATATCTTCTGGCGGGTGATGCCGGGGCCGACCGCCGATATGAAATTAGCCTTCAAACGCTACGGCGACTTCGATTTCGACAAGGGCATGGACGATGTGGAAGACCTGATCACCGATTTGCGCGGACGGGATGTTTGCAACGGCAAGGTCGCGGTGCTCGGCTTTTGTTTCGGCGGTCGCTACGCCCATTTGAGCGCTTCGCGCTTCGGCGCCAATGCCGCCGGCGCCTTTCACGGCACCATGATCGGCCAGCATCTGGACGAGGTGGACAAGGTTTCCTGCCCGGTCAGCTTCCATTTCGGTGACGAGGACCCGGTTGTCCCGGTGGAAGAGGTGGACGCCATCAAGGCCGCTTACGCCAGCCACGCCAACGCCGAAATCACCCTTTACGAAGGCGCCACCCATAATTTCTCGATGACCTATAAGGACGGCTACCACGCCGAGGTCGCCAAGACGTCGAGGGCTGCCGTGCTTGAATGCTTCAAATCCATGTAGGGTTTGGGCTGAACGAGAAGTGATCGCGGGCGCTCTGGTATAATGCCAGGGCGCACCTTATCTATAAGGTATCACTCGGAAGTATTGAATTAGGCCTGGAGGTAATATGGCCAAGATAGAAATTTACACCTCGCCCTTTTGCGGCTTTTGCTGGCGCGCAAAGTCCCTGCTCAGTGACAAAGGTGTTGAATTCAGCGAGATCGACATAACCTTTCATCCAGGCCGGCGCCCGGAGATGATGGAGCGCTCGAACGGCAGCCACACGGTGCCGCAAATCTTTATCGACGATGCCCATATCGGCGGCTGCGACGAGTTGCTTGCCTTGGATCACAAGGGCGGGCTCGATCCGTTGCTGCAAGCCGGCTAATCGCAACTTAAGGGCAAACCAAATGGCTTCTTCCTTTATCGCCGCCTGCGTCCAATTAAACGCCAAGCGCGAGGTGGATGCCAATCTGCCCGATATTCGCGCCGGCATTTTGGATGCGGCGGGACAAGGTGCCTCGTTCATAACAACGCCCGAGTGCACCGCCATGATGGAGCCGGATTCGGATCGCCTCCGCACCGCAACGCCAGGTGAAGATCGCCATCCCACCTTGGACCTGGTGCAAAGCCTGGCGTCCGAAACCGGCGCTTGGATATTACTGGGCTCTGCCGCCATCCTTTTGGACGACGGCAAGATCGCCAACCGCAGCTATCTGTTTGACGGCGATGGCAACGTGCGCGCCACCTACGACAAAATTCATATGTTCGATGTGGAGCTTGGCGATGGCCAGCATTACCGGGAATCGGCGACCTATGCGCCGGGCTCCGAAGCGGTGCTTAGCCAATTGCCCTGGGGCAATCTGGGCATGACCATCTGCTATGATCTCCGCTTCCCCTACTTGTACCGGACCCTGGCCCACGCGGGCGCCGATTTTCTGGCCATCCCCGCCGCCTTCACCAAAGTGTCCGGCGAAGCCCATTGGCACGTCCTGCAACGGGCGCGGGCGATCGAGACCGGCTGTTACGTCATCGCCGCCGCCCAATGCGGCACCCATGCGGAGGACCGCAAAACCTTCGGCCATTCGCTGATCGTTGATCCCTGGGGCAAGGTGCTCGCCGACGCCGGCGAAGATGTGGGCGTTATCACGGCGGAAATCGATACCGCCCAGGTATTCGAGGCCCGCAGCAAAATCCCCGCCCTTACACACGACAGGCCCATCGCCGCGCCGGCCCGCAAAGCCCCGGTACGCGCCGCCGAATAGAAATAAGAATGTCGCATAATGTGATTTTGTTTCTATTGATACCGGTTTTCGTAGCGGTCGGCGGCGCGGCGAATAGCTTCGCAAATTCTCTCGACGAGTGGAACCTAAAATAATTAATTCGTGACAGTATACTTATTAATTATTTTAGCATGCATTAATTAATATACTGATGGGGTGGACGGCCCCCGCGCGGCATCGAGTGTGCCAGAATGGATGTCGTTAAAACGGACCATTCGAAA